>MDTB01159198.1_pt1 | contig 23080 bp, 22 predicted proteins | sample 811161 | NCBI WGS metagenome assembly MDTB01 (sample SAMN05326650, study PRJNA326480) | marine metagenome | isolation source: seawater | place: Mediterranean Sea | collected 2009
CAACATGGGCAGTGTGGACGAGATGGACTGACATGGAGTGTGAGATTGGCATCATCGCTAATATCCATAGCTTCAATCAGACTTTGGAGCGGTGTCCCGTGTGCATCGTTCCAACCACGGATGATATTGAGGACTCGGCGTTGCAGCCGCTTTTGCCGCATCGACATTTTTCACAACCCCCCATTCAGTCCCATGGATCGATGTGGACAATGTGCTCCAAAGTGATCTTTCGGGCGTTCTGTTCGCGCGCACGTTCACCAGCGTGACGTAGCATCCGCCGCATCCATCCAAGCATCGCGAGTGTCTGGAAGCGGTCGAGGGTATCGATTATGCGACCGGGAGTGTTCAGGTTCTCTTGAAGGTCAAGTTGGATTTCTGCTGCATGATCATAGTAGACAAGAATCAACTCCTCGAGTGCATCGTTGTCTAGAGGTAGTCCTCCGAATCTGCGACTCATGTCTCGAAGGACTGTTGGAGAGAGGATTTCTCCGGTTCCCGGTTGGATGGCTTCTGCGATTGGATCGGCTTCGATTGGAGTGGGACTTTCATCTACGGTTGCATCTGTGGCAACAATCCCCATTTGTTCAAGCGCCTTCTCAAGATGCCGTTCTTTGATTGTCCCAACTCGTTCACGTGCTGCTACTTGTGATGCTATTCGGAGTAGGTGGAGCAGGTGTGCTTCTAGTCGCTCATTGGCAGAAACTGTGGCCGCAGCAGCGACGGAATCGACTCGGCGTAGATTGTCACTCATCATCCCCTTAGTTCGGTTGAAGCCGAGACGAGTTCGACTTGGGTCGCCGAGTGTCTTCCTATCAGGATCAGCTTCTAGTGTCTTATCTTCCATTTCTTTCGTGATTCGACGGAGCTCAGTTTCAAGGATTGGAATGAGCGCGGTCTTGACATCTCCGCCAATCCGAAGATCAATGCCGAGTCCTTTAGCGACCTCGGCGATGTGTGATGGGGCCCAAGGTTTCGCCATGTCATAGAGTCATGAATCGAGGCACTTCAAGTATCGCCATTCTGATTCAGATGTCACCATACAGACCACGAAGGGAAAGCCTCACCGCTGGACAGACATTCCATACGATCTTCGGTACGCACCCAACAGTCTTCTATCCCAACTGCCCCTTCGGAGTAGATCACCTTCGGTTCAATTGCCATGATGCCTTGAATTTCTAGTGGTAGATCGAATCCTTCAGCGACGACAGGAGTCTCATCGAGTTCTAACCCGATACTGTGGCCCAAAAAGCGGGCCTGCTCTGGGGGCATACCCATTAGGTGTTCATCCAGCCCCATGTTTCTCGCCATCCCCAGTCCTGCTTCCCAGGCTATCTCACAGGTATCACCTCGTGAGAGTAAATTGCGTACCTTTGCAGCGATTTCTTCCATCTGTTCAAGCCGCTCCTTCCAGATTGGTTCAGGTTCACCGACACTGAACATTCGCGTCATATCTGTGATGTAACCACGGTGCACATGTACAATGTCTACGAGTATAGGGTCACCCTTCTGTATACGGCGATGTCCAGCGCCGAGGGCTGCCATTGGATGGGATCCAGCTCCCCCGATTGCACTGTCAAAGTATGAGGGAATCGCACCTGAGGGGCCACTTGCAATGACGACACGATCGCAGTCCATCGGCCACTTACGCATTCGAATCATGCCGCCGAAACCCTCTGCTCGGCTGACTTCATCAGCAGCAGCAGCTAACTCAATTTCAGTGATACCTTCCCCGAAAGCGGAACCGAGGTCATCGATGGCTTCGAACATCCTACGTTGAATTTGACCACATTCTCGCATACGGTCAATTTCCCATTCAGTCTTTGTTTCACGCAGACCCCAGAGGAGCCGTGTACAATCTCCACCATTGCCTATTTTTTCTTGCATAAATGCAGCATTACTAGCAGGAATCCGCCCAAGTTGTAGTGATGGTGTGGTGCCGAGAGTGTCAGCCAAAGCCGCCATTCTCGGATGTGCTTCGACTCGATGTGGAGCATCATCACCTCCAGATTCGTGAAGTGCCCGTTTCAGAGAGGATCGAACGTACTGAACAATTTCTCCGTCACTTCGAATATGAACACCTCCTGCCTGGCGGTTCCCCACAATCCAATACAGGTCGACAGGATCATTGATCCAGATTGAATCAAATCCTTCTTTGTTCATTTGTTTGACAAGTTGTTGTTGGCGTAACTCCAACTCTGAAGGAGGAACACGCCAGTCTTCGCCGTCCGGTCCGACAAGGTTCTCCGGGTTCCACATCAACTGGCTGGTTCGGCTTGAGCACCAAAGCGGTTCGCCTTGAACTTACATCGATTGAACGAAACCCCATATGGGGAACATCCGTCGGAGTTTCATGGCGGGCGTCCTGACGCTCGATATGGCTCGGCTCACCGGCAAGGTAGTCTTAGTCCGTGTGGACATCAATTCACCTCTCCATCCTGAGACCAAAGTATTCCTTGATGATAGCCGGTTGAGAGCTATCTTACCTACACTCAAGCGACTCGCTGATTCTAAGATAGTGCTCCTCGCACACCAGAGTCGACCCGGTCTCGAAGACTTCACCAACATGTCAAGCCATGCAGACCTCTTAGGTCGTCTACTTGGTCGTCATATCCATTTCGTTCCTGATGTCTGTGGTGATGTTGCGTTAGATGAAATTCGCTCGATGAATCAGGGTGATATGATTCTCCTTGACAATGTGCGAGGTTGGCCAGAGGAAAATGACCTGAAGAAGGCTGATTTGGATGTTCTTCATGATTCCGAGATTGTCCAACGTCTTTCTTCGGTTGCAGATGCCTATGTAACAGATGCCTTTGCAGCAGCACACCGAAATTCACCTACACTCTCTGGTTTTGCACGTGCTCTTCCTTGCTTTGCAGGCAACTTGATGTCGACGGAAATTCATGCACTATCGAAGGCGATCAAGAATCCCCCTAAGCCGTATGTTGCCATTCTTGGTGGCGCAAAGTGTGACGATTCATTGAGAATCGCGCTTAATCTCCTCGACCAGGGTGTTGCAGATACAGTTGTACCGGTTGGTGTCGTGGGTAACCTGATGCTTTGGGCTGCAGGGCACCGCCTTGGTCAAGGTAATGAGGACTTCATTCGGAATACTCTCGGCGATGACTTTGATTCAACTTTCCAAGATGCAACAAGATGTATTGAGCAGTACAATGACCATCTTCTTCTTCCGGTAGACCTAGCTGTTGAGGTTGACAATCGTCGCATTGCAATATCTCTCGATGAATTACCAGTCCAAAATCCGATTTACGATATCGGTATTTCGACTCTTCAATCACTTCATTCGGTGATTCGTAACGCAGGATGCATCTTGTGGAATGGTCCAGCATCTTACTTTGAGAAGGAGCAGTTTGCCTTTGGTACGATTGAGATATTGAATATGATTTGCGAATCTAAGGCCTTCACAATCATTGGTGGCGGCCACACGAGTGCACTCGTATCCCAGAGAAAGATGGGACACATGGTCGACCATAATAGCACAGGCGGAGGTGCTTGTCTGACAATGCTTGCTGGAGATCATATGCCCGTAATTTCATCTCTAGAGCTATCTGCTTCCTTGTTTGAGCCTCAACTTGACGAACTCGGTATGTTGTGAATTGGAGCCACTGGGGAGATTTGAACTCCCGGCCTCCTGATTACGAATCAGGTGCTCTACCAGCTAAGCTACAGTGGCGTCGTCGCGTGGATAGACCCACTTCGGTTAAGCGAATCGGTTACTTCAAGCGGAATGGAAGAGGGCCAAATCAATCAAGTTCCCAATCCGATGTGTAACGTCTTCACGAATTGCTGAGAGTCCTTCTTCACTATCAGCCTCAGCGCGCATCACCAGAATTGGTTCTGTATTTGAGGGTCGACAGAGGAACCAACCCGCCTCAATCCCAAGGTGCCCGTCGTAGCGGACACGGACACCATCGGCTTGATTCGATTCTAGATCGCCGAAGGCTTCCTTGACTGCTGCCATCGTTGCAAACCTCTCTCCAGTTAGTGGCACCTTTGCCTCTCCAGTGGAGGGGAAGTCCGGGATATTATCGAAGAGGGATGAGAAGGGTTCACCGTTTGGGAGACGACGAGCGACGAGTTCAACAAGCCGAGCGAATGCATAAAGTGAATCATCGAATCCGTTCCATCGATCATGGAAGAAGAAATGACCTGACATCTCTCCTGCTAGGGGGCATTGTGGCATTTCTCGAAGAGCCTGTTTGAGGAATGAATGCCCGGTTCTCATCATGTGTGGTACACCACCGTTGTGACGAATTGTGTGTTCCAGTGCCATGCTGCACTTGACATCGTGGATTACGGTGCGTGCCTCCTCTGGCGCATCATTTGGGATATTGCTCAGAACATCTTCAGCGAAGACTGCGAGCAGTCGATCAGGATGGATAAATCGTCCCATTTCGTCGACGACGCCAATCCGATCTCCATCGCCATCAACTCCAACACCGAATTCAGCACTACTAGTTACGACCGCTTCGGAGAGGTCAACCATGTTTTTTGGCCGAGTAGGATCGGGAGGGTGGTTGGGAAAGGTATTGTCCCATTGGCAATGGATTGAATCCCCAGTCGAACCAAGCATCTCCGCGAGAGCTACCATGAATGGGCCAGGCACGGCATTTGCTGAATCAATGACAGCATTGACTGGGCGCGAGATATCCCCCGTCGCAGATACGACTGCTTCCAGATGTTGATTGGTGAAATCATCGAGAAGTATGTGTGTTCCAGAGTTATCGGATTTACGAAAATTACCACTTTCGAAAACAGCACGAAGTTCTTGAATCTCGTCTCCAGCCATCGCGGCTGTTCCCCTGCACATCTTGAATCCATTATACTCGGGGGGATTGTGACTTGCGGTAATCATCACGCCACCGTCGACTTTGAGGCTAGAAGTTGCGTGGTATAGTGCGCCAGTAGTGCAAATCCCAAGGTCATGGACATCAACACCGATTGATGTCAGGCCTTTAACGAAGGCATCGTGTAAATCGGGAGACGATTCCCGTATGTCTCGTCCAACAGCAAGAGCTGAACAATCGAGAAACGTCGCTAATGCGTGCCCCAATCGTTCCGCAAATGATGTATCGAGTTCTGAGTGTGCTATGCCCCGAATATCGTAGGCCTTGAAGCAGTGCACTGCCCACGTCATACATCGTGGTGGTCGGGTGCTGGTCGTAGTGGTTTCCCTCTAATGAGCCATCGGAGACACCAGAGAATGGTCAGTGAAATAATTCCTCCACCGATTGCTCCAATTCCTTCACCCAAGTACCAGCCGAATATTGTCAATGAAAGAGTAACAAGGCAAATGGTAGATAGGACATGTCGCCAGTCAAGGATTCCTTCTACCTCATCGATGTAGGGTGAACCTGGCATAATTACGCACAGCACTTGTCATCGTACGCCTGAATGACAATTTCAACGGCAGCCCCACCCGGCAGTGCGCCAGCTTCGAAGGCAGCTCGTGCTGGAGGAACTTCTACACCATCGATCCAAGATCCGTATATCTCGTTCATATCAGCAAAGTCGTTGATGTCATCTAGTAGAACTTGAGCGAAGGTTATCTGATGCTTGGTGACACCAGCTGCAGCCAGCAGAGCATCGATCTTGTCGAGGCTTGCTTGCGTCTGTTCACGAATTCCACCTGCTTCTGGAGCAATCTGTCCAGCCAACCAGATAATGCCATTCGCCTTCACACCGGGGCTGTATGGCCCGAAGACCTTGCCACCTGTATCGATTCTTTCTTTCACCATGATACATCACATATCTTGGTGGCTCATCAACGCTCCTTCCATTCATTCTCCAGTCAATGAATATGAAAATACATATTTCATGTTCTTTGACCCCAAGGTCAATGAGGTCACTGTGGGCTACTTTTGTGGTCGGAATTATCCTGCTTTCTGGCTCACCAACGTCAGTAGCGTCTCCCATTGAGGAGTTTCCACAGGATTCTTCTTACGATCCACTTGATGAATTGCTTCAGACAATCGAAAATGCCGCAGCACCAAGGGTAATGGTCATTGGAATAGATGGAGTGAGATCTGATGTGGCTCAGATTTCGGCTTCAAGAGAAGACAGTGGTTTTGCTCGTATGGTATCTGAAGGTGCGTGGACTTACGATTCCAAGGTAGGGCCAATTTCGATTTCCGGGCCATCATGGTCGAGTATGCTGACTGGAGTATGGTGCGATCGTCATGGTGTTATGGGTAACAGTTTTGAGAACCATAAATTGGATCAACATCTCGATTTAATCGATCGGGTTGAGCGTCATAATTCCTCATTGAAAACCGCGAGTCTCGTTTACTGGGCCCCGATCTCCGAATTGATAATCGGACCTGAAATTGCAGATATCCAAGAGCGGTATGAGGAGGATGCAGATGTTCATGATAGAGCAGTAGAAATTCTCAGAGAGGACCTTGATCTCGATCTCCTTTTCGTTGGCTATGATGATCCCGATTATGCTGGTCATGTCCATGGATTCTCCCCAGATGTTCCAGAATATGTCGATGCAGTAAAGCTCGCCGATGACCGCTTTGCAGAATTGCTTGATATTCTTGATGAACGAATTTCTCGAGGAGAAGATTGGCTCGTTATCGTTACAAGTGATCATGGAGGGGGCGGGTCAACACTTAGGGGCCACAGTGCATCATCCTCAGAAGTTGATCTAACTACTTTCATGATGGTACGTGGTGGAGATACAGTTGCTGGCGAGATGTATGGTTCAGTTGTGGTGGATGTAGCAGTTACTGCACTGACTCATCTCGAAGTACCTCTTCCAAACGGTGAGGATACTTTGGACGGACGCCCTCTTGCATTCCAACCTGATTCAGATGCGGCCCGCGTCGTAAACTGCTCTGCCTCATTGGTTGAAGTCACGTTCAGTTACATCGTTCCTATAGTTCAGGTTGGGATTATTTTGGTCCTCGCAGTTGCTTCATTCATCTTCTTCAAACGCAGGAAATCAACCCTCATGAATGAAGAGGAATAACTCCCTCTAGTTTCCGTTCGCTTGATTCGGGATTGGCCCTTCCGAGGGCTGTGAGTCGCCTAAATCCAACATGTTGGGTGATAGATCACCCAGCACATTTCCAGTTCTTTGCGCCTTTCATTAGAGGCGGTCACGATGCGGATATCCTTGTTCTATCTTCTCGGCCGGAGGTACAGGCAATGTTTCGAGCTCGAGAGGGGCGTCTTCCGCACCGTCCACATTTGTGGGTAGATCGACCAGTAGGCGAGGGTATTGGGCGTTTTAGACGTCTAATCCTCGCGAGGAATAGGGTTCAAGCGGTTCGTTCCTTTCTTCGTAAGCACCCCTTGGTGAATCGAGTTGTAGTCAAAGGTGCATCACTGGAAATACTTGCATCTAAGAAAGAGAAGCGTATGGAAAGAATCTACATTTCCGACACTGAATCAAATCATATTGCTCATCGTATTGCTTTGCGCGCGGCGACGAGTATCCTTCTTCCAGAGTCGTGGCGCAATAGGGATGCTAAACAGATTGTTACGGATAGTCGAGTGAAGCGTTATCCTGGGATTCTTCCTGATTTCTATATTGATACAGAACAGGGGATATCGATGAGGAATCAAGCCGCAGATCAATTGCGTGAATCTATTGGAGGAATGACAAGTGAGAAATCCGCTGCTCCAATAGTATTCCATCGAAGAATCATCGGAGGAGGAATTCATGATGGAGATGAAGTAATCGATTACCAAGATTGGATTAGGGATTTACCAGTCCACTTCATTCACACGAAGGAATCTGCGATTGAAGCGACAGATGGAGTGTGGGATATGCCTATGCAGATTGCTATGTTTGATGGAGTTCTCACTGGTTCCACTACGACTGCAGCAGAAGCAGTCATTCATGGCATGCCAACGTTCCTCATTTCGAGGGCTGAGCGAGGCTTCCTCGATGAGTTGGAAACCCGCCGTCCAGATTTGTTGTTCCGTTGGCGAAGCACATTGTCTGATGGATTCGATGGAATAACTCGTGATTGGATTGAAGCGATGAATGGAGAACGCCGTCCATCTCAGATTCGAAAGGATAGCCTTGCGTTCTTTGAGAGAGAACTCGGGCCTGTCGCTTAATCAAAGGTTGAGTAGAACCTCAAGATGATCGCCTGCCATACCCTCGTTGATGACAACATCCGTTTCAACCCAATCCGCGTGCGCGGCATCGTCTCCACCAACGGGTATTGATTCCGGATTAACATCAACTAGATAGAAAATCGAAACAATGTGCTTGCGTGGATCCCGATTCGGGTTTCCTCGAACCGTGTGGAGACAAGGGGAATTACCGGTAATTCCAGTTTCCTCTAGAAGCTCTCTAAGAACAGCGTCTTTCGGGTCTTCACCTTCGTCTACGAATCCACCAGGAAAGGCCCACGCACCTTTCCAAGGATCATTCCCTCGTCTAATCAGAAGGACCTCTGTTCCGTTCTCACCATCCCTAGTTGCGATTGCATCGACCGCTAGGGAAGGTTTTGGCCAAATGTCATTGCCACATGTATCACAGCGTTCCGTCACGGAATCACCCCCCGAATCTACGTCGACGATTTTGATAGGATTCGATAGCGGTATAGAAGTCAGCTTTAGAGAAGGATGGCCAGAATACATCGGTGAAATAGAGTTCAGAATATGCCGCTTGCCAGAGTAGGAAGTTGGAGATTCTTTCCTCACCTGAGGTTCGGATAATGAGGTCCGGATCAGGCAGGCCTGCAGTGTAAAGCCGATCTGAGATTGAGGCTTGGTCAATTTGTTCCAGAGAAATTTCTCCGGCTGCGTGATCCTCAGCAATGCTACGAACGGCCTTCAGTATCTCTTCGCGTGAACCGTAAGCAAGGCAGATTGTAAACACACATCCGTCATGATTTGCAGTTCCCGTTTCTGCTGCTTCAATCGCTGTAAGTACTCGTGGTGGCAACAGTTCCTTGTGACCTGCGATGCGGACTTGCACGCGATTTGAGTAAATCCTCTCGTTTTCAAGGAGTTCTCGTAGACCTTCAACGTAGAGATCGAACAAGACCTCAAGCTCTGCCCCAGTTCGGCTGGTTACATTCTCCGTACTCAGTGCATACACAGTAAGATAGGGGATGTCGAGGTCGAGGACCCAGTCCATCACTTCCTCCAGTTTTTGCTTGCCATAGCGATGGCCAGTTGAAGATTCAATCCCCTCCTTCTCAGCGAATCTTCGGTTGCCATCCATGATGATTGACACATGTTGAGGTATCTCTCCTCTTTTGACACGGTCCCGAAGACGGTTTGCCCGGACACGATCTGTTCTGGATACGAAGCTCCAAGCAAATCTTGAGTTTGCTAACCACCGCGCAGGCACCCGTATGATGCTGAAGGAAAGCAGCAACTTTGCCGTCCTATCGATGATCCTACCGAGCCAGCCCATGTACTCCCCCCTTCATGAGAGACGCGTTTGGGATTTCATTCCTCGCGCTGATATCTGGATTTACTCAAACAGGATGTCGGGGTCTCTGTGGAGTCCGGAAAGGACACCACGACTTGGATTCACGACGATAATCTCCCCAGCATCCGGCCACACCTCAAGATCGGCCTTTGAGTTCCCGCAATAGGCAAATCCTCCCTTGCCGTAGCGTTCAACCAATGCCTTTGCCTTGTGTTTCCCTCCGAGGTTGACAGTTCCCTCTGATCCCATTACATCGTCGAATAGTCCGACATAATCGGCGATTGGATGTGCTTGCACGATGTGTGATGCTGTGGCGAGGATGATTTCCCGCCCTGTCGTTTTCTGTTCCTTTAGCCAGTTCACGAATGCCTCATGATAGACGAGGGTCTTTGGGTCGATGGAAATGAAATTGGCAACTCGTTTTTTCCAGTAAGGGCGTCCCTTGGTGACTTCGAAAAGTGGAATCAGTAGAATGTACCATGGACGTCTGAGTATAATTCTCCTAGCACTAATTTTCGTCATATCCGATAGGATAACTGTCCCATCTAGGTCAACAGCCAGAGGCAATGGGTCCTGCTTCATTGTATTGGCGTGAAGGAGGTGTTGAACAATCCTTCCGCTCTACAGAGATTCAGACCGGTCGTCTCAAGGATTGAGACGTTCTCCTAGGGCTATGGGGTTCCCAGATGTCACTGATGAGCCTTGGTTCCCGCGAGGTTTTGTCTCAACCAATCCAGTCCCTGCTGAGCATGCGCCCGTTGGATTTGCTTCATTCGAAGTCCCTCTTCCTTGGACGACCACCGTGATGCTGTGGCCGAATACTGGCCTTCCTAATCTAGAGGGGTTGCAAACTTGGTCTGAATCAGAAGACCTCTGGGGCGACACGACATGTTTGCGTTCTGCAACCTCACTTGATTGGACCTCGGGTTTGCTCGGGCCTACCGGGAAGATGGATTGCGGCCGCGATGGTATCTGGCGGATTGAGATTCTACCCTTCGATCATGATGGACATGGTCGGAGGCTGTCTGAACATCACGGGGGTAATCCGTATGTCGCACAAGGGGGCCTCCAGTGGAGAGGTCGAGATGTACTACTCTTTTGGCGAGATTTGGGTGCATGGCCTTCCGCGGCAGATGTGCTTGAATCCCTCATTGAATCTGAGAAATTGGATGATGCGAGAATCTTGATTGAAGAATGTGGGCGTGCACTTGGTCGATTCCATTTTTCGACTGTAGAAGTTGCAGACCCTACGAAAGTTGCGAAGCGTTGGAATGAGCGATTAAAAATCCTCGAGGAACGAACAAAATCATCCACGCTTTGGCGTGCTCCTCATGGCCGTCGTACAGTCGGAACCCTAACGCATCGTAATTTTAGCTTGCACAATATCGTGGTCCTCAATGATATCCATTCTAAACCTAATCCGGAAGACGTGCACATTCTGTTTCCTGGAGATGGTGTGTATGGGGCATTGATACCCCTCGAACACCGTGCGCCAGCGTTACAGGATTTGGCTGCTGGATATCGTTCGATTGAACGAATTGAAGGCGGATCATCTGGGATGCGCATCGAACTTAGGCGCTGTTTTCTTGATGGTTGGAGGTCCACTGCTCCACCCAGGTGGGCGTCGGATGATGCCTTGGATTCACACAAGGGAGGTGTTCCAATTTGGGAGTATGAACAGGTCCTCAAAGAGGTGCTTTATGCGCGTTCCTTTGACAAAGAAATAGATTCACGAACCCGTTGGTTCCTAAACCACGTCGACAGGATTCAGGCAGGTATGTTCCGTGCTCGCACCATTGCGGCAGGTGCCTTGACTTGCACTGCCTTACTCGGATTCGGAATTTATGCGGGGGTAACGGAACTGCTTGATTGGAGAGATGCTATTCCACTCATGTTGTGTGGTCTCGCAGTTCCTCCATTACGTCAATTATACCGTAGTCTTGCTCCGCCGCCTTACTGATTATTCTGAGTTGTTTACGGTATTGATTGTGTAGTCTAGGACTAGAAGTTCGACAACGTAGGAGACCTCTTCTCCTTCGTCATTGTGATTGCACCCTATACCTCCGCCTTCTTGAACGTCCACGCTGAGATCGAGCATGTAGGCGCCAAGTCCAGCCTCGCCTGCATCAAGTTGGGCGGCAATTTCGCTTTCTGAGAGTCCTGATACGGTTCCGTTGAGTAACGATGAGTTGTACCATTCTACGAGAATTTCGTGGGATGATTCTCCTTGCCCCTGATTCTGACCACTAGCAGTTCCATTCTCGTTGTCATGAGTGATAGTACCTGTAATGGTGTCCGGATCTGATGCACTAGCACCTGGTACGACACAGCCAGGTCCTCCACTAGTTTCGTCTTCACTGTAGGTGAGGGTTACGAGAACAGCAACGATGTTCCGATTATCTCCGCTCCATGAGACTGCATCGGTATGGAGATCGATTTCAAGCGTCTCACCATCGCCGATGTATTCGGTACCCTCTCCGAGCTGCTCTACGATTAAGTCCGAATCAACAGTGTAATCTGCGACGCCACCCATTGAATCTGAGGAATCTGGACCAGTGACAAAGTATACTGTTTCCGCCGCAGCGAAGGGCACGAGGATTACCATTGCGACTACACCCCAGGTCCTTCCATCGGGCATCGAGTATCGGCCAAGAGGTGAGACATCCGGGCTTCTGATTTGATTCATCACGAAGTGAGCGATTAGCGCGGACCCCATTCCGGGGAGAGAGGGGAAGATTCCATCGCCGCCCCCGAGTCCAAAAATTGACCATAAGATGACGCTACTGAAGGCACACCCCATCATCACAAGAGAATGGAAGGTGTCGGGTTTGTATCCCATCCAGCGGATAATTAGCAGTGGAACGAAGATTCCACCGAGCCCATATACGGCGAGTACAACGAGAGCAAATACCGAATCTCCGCCAGGAATATACAGCCCCCCGATGGAGATTAGTGTGGCGAATGCTGCTACAACTATTGTAACCAGTTTAGTTGTCTTATGATCATTTCTCCATTCAGGTTTGATATCGTCTGTGATGGCTGCAGTACAAGCTAGTACCTGACTGTCAGCGGTCGACATGGTCGCAGCAAAAATTGATGCAAGAATCATTCCGATTCCAAACGCGGGCATGGTTTCCATCGCTAATGTTGGAAGACCCAACTCTGCATCGAAACCAGATTCGGTAAATAGGACACGGCTTGCAAATCCAGCGATGAGCATCAGCAGGATGAATGGAGTTTGCCAGACGAAGAACCAAATCATGGCTTGTTTCCTATCGCTGTCGGAACCCAAAGTCATCACTCTAGACACGACTTGCGGTTGTCCCGCCACTCCAAGACCGCCCAGTAGGAAGGCAAACATCCACATCGAGAAACCAAATCTAAGGTCAGGTGGTAGGAAGTTTGTCAGTGCTGGATTCTGAGATTCCAAACCGTTGTGCATGCCACTGAAGCCCCCAACCTCTCCCAGTGCGACCCAACAGAGAATTACGGATCCTACAATCATTACACAAGACTGTGCAGCATCTGTCCAGATTGACGCGCGGATTCCACCGGCATAGCAGTAGGCAACTACTAGCACGAATCCGATTAGGATCCCTACCACTTCTGACCAACCCATCATCACCAGTAGTGCCTTACCACCAGAGGTAAGTTGAGCTGCAGCGTAGATACAGAGGAAGAATACTGAGAGTACTGCGGCTAACTTTGCTTCGGGTGCACCAGCCTTTTCCGCAACGAGAGAAGAGAGAGAACGAACTCCTCTTTCTTCGCCTTCTTGCTGAATGAATTTGTACAACCATATCCATGCAACGACCTGCCCTACAGTCGATATTGCTCCGAGCCAAATAACGGAGTAACCCATCATGTAGGTGAATCCGATGAATCCGATGAACATGTAACCGGAGTTCCATGTACTGACTGCAGAGAGTGCTGCTAGTGCAGGGTGCATCCCTCTTCCAGCAACCAGATAGTCGTCAGTAGTGTCCTCTTTGACCAATATCGATGCCATCCCTACACCGGCGAAGATGGCCATGAAGAAGAGGAAGGAGAGAATGAGGACGATGTCCATCAAATCCACACGGTAGGCTCCCCATCATCAACCCGTGGGTGCGGTATGACTTTGCCAGTATGCTAACTCCTCACTATATGGAACCGGGATTCTGGAGTCGAATCCAATCGAATCCATTGGTTCAGGGATTCATCGTGTATTCGATATTCCGTGCATTTTACGGCGCCGGGATTCTATTTGTTACATGGTTCCTTGCTACCGAGACAAACAATCCGTGGTGGGTTTCAGTACTGTTTCTTCTTGCATCCATGGTATTCTCCAGAATTCTATTTCGTCTAATCAAAAAGTGGCGGAACTCAGAATCATCCAGTCAAGCATAATCGCTTTCTTGAAGGGCGCATAGTCAGATTTCAGGATATGGAATCGATTCCAGTTGAGGGTACTGGATAGTCACCGTTTGATAAACATCAATGAGATCCTGTCCTTCGTTGTAGTCGATTCGAAGTTCATGAACCTCAAAGGTGTTGAAGTGAATCGTTTGCCATCGAACAGTCTCACCTTCACTAACCACCTCGTTACGGTTCTGACACGCATCCTCTTGCTGGTCCACCAATCTCCAAGTAATCTCTACGTCCCGTCCACCACCGATGTTCTCAATCAAGTTTGGATTTTCTACCGTGGAGTCGATGAAGATCGAAGCAGCTGAAGTGCCTTCGTTCAGAGGAATTGGATCGATTATTAGCGGACTTGGATTGTAGGTATCAGTATCCGTCCAATCCATGCGTAGATCCATCCGAATTACAATCGGAAGATGGACTCGATATCCTCTTTCATCCTCAGCATAGGCTACCAAGTCATGGATTCCATGTTCTGTAAATTCTACATCGATTATCGAACCCTCATCAGGATGGATTGCTAAATTTGTTCCATCGTTTGAGATATCTACGCCGAACGCCACTAATTGATGTCCTGATGCAGTGTTTGAGAAATCAAATCGAATTGTGACACCTGTCGTAGAGTCGAGATTACCATCAATGTAGGATTCGATAATGGTTCCATTGGCATCTTCAAAATGAACAATCAGAGTAATGCCTTCTGAATCAGAATTATCCGAGAGACAACCGACACAGGTGCTGCAAACGAGCAGCAAACTCAGAATTACCGGTCGCATGTTCATTGTTCAACCACTCTTGAGATTCGACCACCCTCGTATTTGTAGAGTATGGGGGAGCCAGTGGGGATCTCCACAGAGAGAATTTCTTCTGGTGTTAAGCCCTCGATTGACATGACAATGCTCCGTAGTGAATTCCCGTGAGCGGCTACCAGCACAGTTGATCCGGATTCGAGGTCAGGTATGATGGCCTCGTGTAGATACGGAAGAGTACGCTCAGCACACATCTGCAAGCTCTCACCTTCCGGTGGAGGGACATCGAAAGAACGTCGCCAGATGTGGACTTGATCTGCTCCGTGTTTCTCCCTTGTCTCGTCCTTGTTCAGACCTTGGAGAGCACCGTAATGTCTCTCATTGAGTCGTTTATCACGATGGACTGGAGGATCATTGGATGCTCGGTTTCTCTCCATGACAATCGCAGCTGTGCGCTGGGCCCGCATCAGCGCGCTGGTATGGACGACATTGAAGCAGATATCAGCCAGTGCATCTCCAGCGGCTTCGGCTTCAATAATTCCCTTTGGTGAAAGGTCAACATCAACCCAACCTGTGAAACGGTTCTCAGCATTCCATACGGATTGTCCGTGACGGAGTAGAACCATGAGCGCCATCAGATCACCCTTCGACTTGTCTGCGAACCCTTGGCTCAAAGAAGTGGAGTCCCAATCCCTGGGCTATCCGCATCACGTTGAGCAGGAAAATCTGCTTGAGTTCCTGCTCTTCTGTTGAGGATGAGGTGTCCCAGTAGAGGTTACATGCGATGTCAATCGCTTGAGGTCCAAGGGATCGTACTCGGACGAATGAGGAGTCCTTTTTGGTCGTCTTTTCGTTTCCTTGGATGTTTGCGAGGATTTGGCTGCAGAAGGTTTCCACGGCATCAGGATCGCTTTCGAGATCAAGGTGGAGGATGGGTTGGTAACGACGCCATCGCCGCAGACCGTAGTTTTCAATCGCTGTGTTGACTAGGGTTGCATTCGGAAAGGTAACGACTGAATCGATTGAGGTGCGAATCATGGTGGTTCGGAGGTTAATTTCTATGACTTCGCCTTCACTGCTACCGATTACGACCCAATCTCCAACTTTGAAGGGCCGATCGAGAAGCACTGTAATTGCACCGAACATGTTTGAGATAGAATCCTTCGCAGCCAGTGCAAGGGCAATTCCACTGATACCTAGTCCTGCTAGAATCGCTGAGAGGTCGAACCCGAGTGCTCCAGCAATTAGTACCGCACCTAAAGCGACGATGACGAAACGCATCACGCTTTCAAGAGCGGAAATCAGCGTCTTAGTAGTCCCTTCCATGTCTCCGTCACCGTCTAATCGGTCGACGATGGCGTATACGGCTGGCACCAATCTAAATGCCCAAATTACAATGGCTGCATAGAATACGAGTTCGGTAAAAGGAAGCAGGAGTGTTTCTATGAGTTCAGGCAACATGACCGATGATCCATCTACAGATGCAGCGTCGACCATTCCTCGCAGGGTGACTGCGAGGAAACCGCTTGCTGCAGCCGTGCCAAGTGTCCCTGAGGAATCTCGAATCGCCTGGACAGCAATCTTCTGCTGGATACCGAATCGCATGAAGGATTTTGAGATCATAACTTTGAGCCAGAGGCGCATCATTACACAAATCAACAAGGTTGTCCCGAGTATCACGAATGTGCCCTGGTTGAAGCCTATTCCGAAGTCATTTTCCCAGCCTGGAATCGCCTGCACGAAGGGGTCCATGCCATTCTTCTGACCATGATACTTTGAATCGCTTTCGGCTTGAAGGGTTGCTGGACTATACGTGCGTCGGCTTGAAGTGGTGCAGTCGTCTGTGGGTAGATGAATCTCCATGTCGGTCGTGCGTCGCGTTTCAGTCCACCTCGTCCTCCTCATGTTTCTTCTCATGCCATATGCAGGTGCATTTGGCAATGTTGAAGCTCAAGATGAACCAGCAGAAATCAATGAACCACTCGATATTTGGTCGAAGGATTACATCGATGATGTGTATCCATGGGGAGGTGATGATGCAGCCCAGTTCAAGGAGTATCACACTTACTTTACAATGAAAGATCGGATGCAACATCTAGCGGAGAATAACCGCAATATCATGACATTCCATGAAGGCTTGAATGGTGGGGTAAATGCTCGGGGCCAGACAACTACTGCGAACACATACGAAGGTTGGTTCTACAATCACAAGAGCCCATGGGTGAAGATTACTGTGAACCCTCAGGGCGGAGATTGCAACGACTTTGTGGGGGATTGTGGAAACTATCCTGATCGCCCAGATGTCTTGTTAGTTGGGAATCATCATGCTCGTGAGTGGATGTCCTATGAGGTACCCATGATGTTCCTTGAGATGGTTACTCATTACTATGGTAAGGCTGGTGTGGATAACGACGGTGATGGACTCGTTGATGAGGATCCATGGGGTGATGCTGACGGTGATGGTATCCTCGATGACGATGGAGATTGTTTGTCTCTCAACTCTTCTCACCAGGATAGTAATGGAGATGGTGTTCTCTGTGGCCCTGGTGATCATGGTGTCGATGAGGATTTCTCGGAACAGTACCTCACGGATCTAGTAAACACAAGAGAAATCTATCTTATTCCGATGCTCAATGTTGATGGTAATCGGTATGACCGAGAGGTATACTGTGGCGAGACCGCTTGGGAGAATTGTGCTAAGAGTGGATGGAGAAAGAATCTCCGTGACAATACCTTTGTTGATAACGTGATACCAGATTTCTTCGAGAGTGTGGATGAAGATTGTGACGGAGTAGATTTGAATCGAAATTACCAGTATGAATGGGGGTTCCCAACTCAGGGTACTATCCCTGGAGCACCCGGGACTTGTACTCCACAAGGTGGAATTGATGGTGCAAAAAATGATGTTTACACGGGGCCGTTTGAATTTGAGGACAATGATGGTGACGGCCTAATCAATGAAGATCCAGTTGATGGGAACAATGATGATGGCGATACAAAGGTGGACGAGGATTGGGCAGGTGGAAATTCTGAGCCTGAAACTCTCTTCATCCAAGACTTGACCGAAATGAATGATGATAATGGGGACGGAGCATCCGAGTTCAAGGTGGTTTTCAATTGGCATTCATTCAGTAATCTTGTTCTCTATCCATGGGGCCATTGTACTGGTTGTCAAACTCCTGATCATGATTTCCTAGTATACCACGGAGATCAGATGGCAGAGATGACGAACTATGAGAACATCCAATCATCTGATCTCTATCCTACGACCGGAGATTTCTGTGACTGGCATTACGGCGTGCATAATTCGTACTGTTTCACCATGGAGATTGGGAATAATTTCCACGAGCACCCTGATGATATAGACCATATTGCAGCCCTAAATATGGGTCCAACGTTCTACATGGTAGAAGTAGCCGATGATCCCGCATTCCGTGCTGTATTCGGATTAGGTATGGATCAAATCCAATGGATGCAGAGTCCAGAAAATATCACAATTCCTGATGAAGGCGATATTCCAGTGGAATTATGCCTCCACCCTAATTTCCCATTGTCTAATGATGTTAACCGAAGCCACGTGATGTATCGTCAAGTCACTCCAACCCGGATGCAGAACGATTACGGTCCAACGGAATGGAAAGAGATACAGCCATGGGATATGACTGGTTTTGACCAGACAACGATTCGCTGCGAGTTACTCGACGGTACTAACGGAACAATGGCGATAGCAAACATCCCGATTCCCGAAACCAGTGTTGGAGAAATTCACTATCGCGCAATGCTTGGAACAACGAATGGAGCCTTCCCAATCAACTACCCTACTGTTGGTGAGCAACCAGGTGATTACTACGTTCTATCATTGCCATACCGCGCCGGATTTGGTAGTACCCTTCTCGCCGTCATGATGTTCATTCTGGTCGCATCAGTTGTGTGGGGTGGCCTTGGATTTACTTTGAGGGAAATGTTCCGTGATCGAGGTGATGATGATTATTCTGATCAGACCGATATTGTAGAATCATCTATGCAAACTGTGGATGTAGATTCAGCTCAGGACTACGGTAGGATGACAGTAGCCGAACTCAAGGTAATATTGAGTGAACGAGGTATGCCGACATCTGGCCGGAAGGCTGAACTCATCGATCGACTGAAGGGGGCGTGAGTATGTCAGGAGACACCTTCGGTGGCCGTATGGGCCTCATCTTCGCTACGATTGGTGCAGCGATTGGAACGGGTAACATCTGGAGATTTCCTCGAATGGTGGGTGCCAATGGTGGGGGGTCATTCCTTGTTCCGTGGCTTATTTTCCTCTTTGTTTGGTCTGTACCTTTGGTCATCGCTGAGTTTGCAATTGGAAAGCGTGCACGTACCGGAACTGTGGGAGCATTCCGAATTTTTGCAGGAAAACGCTTCGCATGGATGGGCTTGTGGACTGCATGGATTTCTACAGCGATTGGATTCTACTATGCAGTCGTAACAGGTTGGTGTCTGAAGTATTTCTCAGCTGCTGCCAGCGGCGGGCTTTCACAGGGCGTAGATACCACGCTCGTTTGGAATGAATTCTTGCAATCTCCTAGCCAAGTTGTCGTGTTTCAGTTCCTTGCCGTCCTCATAACCATGGCAGCGATTTGGCGTGGTGCTAAGGCGATTGAGAAGGTGAATGTAATTCTGATGATTTCACTCTTCATCTTGCTATTCAGTGCATTGTTCCTCTCTATCCTTATGGATGCACAGGACGGTACTCTCGATGGTTTCGTCTATATGTTCAGTATTCAACCTGAATATCTCCTACAGCCTGAGACTTGGATTTCGGGATTATCTCAGTCTGCATGGTCCTGTTCTGCGGGAATGGGCATGTGTATCACATATGCTGTATACATGCGTAAGGATGAGGACACAACTCTCAATGCAGCGACAATGTGCCTTGCTAACAACAGCATCAGCATCATCGCTGGACTTACTGTCATGATGGCGATTTTCTCAGTTGTTCAGGATCCTCTATCTGCTGTTAGCGGTGGTTCTAGTGCAATCACTTTCTTAGTGCTCCCCGAGGTTTTCGCTCAAGCACCTGGTGGACCAATTGTCCAGCTTGCCATGGTGACGATGTTCTTCCTCGCCCTTTCATTTGCTGCGCTAACATCGATGATCTCTACAGTTGAACTATGTGTGAGAAACTTCGTCGACCACGGTGTTGATCGTAGTCAAGCAGTTGGTTTCACGGGGGGTGCTCTCTTCCTCTTTGGCATACCTAGTGCAGCCCTCTGGATCCTCATGGACGAATCTACAGGTGTGGCTTTCCCACAATTCCTCGAGGTTCAGGATCATATCTGGGGTTACGGCCTGATGTTCAGTGGTCTGTTCATCGCGTTTTCAATCTGGAAGTATGGTTGGAATCGCTACAAGGTTTGGCAGGATGAGAATGATATCGAGGGCTTCGATTTCCGAGATTACTTGGATAATGGTGTTTCTTCTTTCCGTGACGATTTCATCAATACCGGCGACAACGACTGGTGGATTGGAAAGTGGTGGGATTACATCATGTATCTTGGATTCCCGATTATGTTCACTGTATTGATGGGGTCTTACTTCATCGATGTCATCTTCAATGTAGATGACCCGTGGAATCCTGGAAATCCGAAGGGAATTAGTATCGTTCTCTTGTTCTGGGGTTTCACAGCGGCGGTGTTCATTCTTCTCAATCGTTGGCTAGTCAGTCGACCACTCTATCGAAATGTGCCAGAGGGTGCCGAAGTACCAATTGACACATTACCTGGTGGAGAGGATGACATGATTCTCCAAGTGGGCGATATTTGGACGGGCGGAGATCTCGACGGAGATGGCAGCGGTAAGGACCGAGTTCTAGTCGCTGAGATTGCTTAGCACGCGAACCGTGATGTTCTGTGACCGACTGGGTGAAGCATGGCCAATTGGGTAATGCATCCGGCTGAGGTGGAAGTATTCGATGCGAATGCCCGTCATCTCGATATTTCTATCCAGGATTTGATGCAGGCTGCAGGGCAGGCCCTGGCTGCGGAGACAATACGTATCGTTGAAGCCTCAGAGGCTCCGGAACATCGTGAGATTTGGATCCTTTGTGGTTCAGGAAACAACGGTGGCGACGGATTTGCTGCAGCATTATCTCTGAATGAATCAGGATATACCGTTCGCCTCATTGCATCACATGTGACTCAGAAGGGTGAAGCGGCTGAATCCTTCCGTAATGCCTGTCGAGAAGCATCACTTCCAATCGATGTTTGGCCGATGGTGCCGACTGAATTGAAACCGCGTGCTATCGTTGATGCTTTACTTGGTGCAGGCGCGGGGGGTTCTACTCCACGAGGTGATGTTTCCGACCTTCTTGAATGGGCTCGACCATACTCCACCAATGTCCATGTCATCGCTTGCGATATCCCAACTGGATTTGGGACTAATGCAGTTCTTTCGGCGACTTCAACCGTGACCTTCCATGCCGAAAAAATTGGGATGCGTGATGCAGCAGGTATGGTATCCTCCACAATTGGTCATCTTCGAGTCGCACCCTTGCCATGGCCCGAAGAGGTCCTAGATTGCGGTCCAGGGGATGCCTTACGATATCCTCCACTTAATCCGGATGCAAGGAAGGGCGATCGAGGGCGCCTCCTGATTGTGGGTGGTGGTCCATATCACGGGGCTCCCATCCTTGCAGGAGATGCAGCAGCTCGTTCTGGCTGCGACCTCGTTCATGTAGCGATGCCATCAGAAGCTCGTTCGAGAGCGGAATGGCCTCCTCATCTCATTCCCGAATCTATTCCGGACGAGGTCAGTCTAACCCTCGATTCCGTCGAGCATTTGCTTGGTCGAGTTCTTTCCGGGCGCGGTGTGCAAGCGATGGTTATCGGTCCAGGACTTGGTCGGGGGGAAGGAGTTGCGAAAGCGGTCGAGCGTTTGATTGAGGTGGCAGTCGAAGAATCGGTTCCAGTTGTAATTGACGCGGATGCAATTTCTATGATTCCCAAGGGCCGATGGCCTGCGGGCATGGTTGGAATCATCACACCTCATTCACGTGAGGCAGAGGAATGGATTGGACCCGAACCTGCAACTATTCGTGAGGAACTCAATCAATCTGTAAATCCAGAGGCTCGAGTCGTTCTTCTCACAGGACCAGTAGATCGCCTGTTTGGACCACAGGGTCGTGGTGCATTGGGGACAGGGGGGCATCCGAGAATGGCCGTTGGTGGGACCGGAGATCTTCTGGCGGGTATCTGTGGTGGACTTCTAGCACAGGGAATGACTCCTTGGCCCGCTGCACGCCTTGCTTCAGCTCTTCTTCGTGAGGCTGGTAATGTAGCAGCTCTAGAGCGTGGTCCTGGCCTTGTTGCAAGCGATGTCCCTCCACATATTGCCTCAACTCTAGCGAACTGGATTTGATTCGTCATCTATCCTCTCACTTTTTTTGATGAGGGGTCGTCCTTCGGTCATGGCGCTCACTCCAAGACAGTGGGTGGGCATTGCAGCGCTAATCTCTCTCATTCTCGTGCCAATCCTCTACTATTTCTGGAGGTTATGGGATCGTCCAAGTGCAGCAGCCAAAGAAGAGATGGATCGTCGGAAGAAGGAGCATGACGTTCGTTTTGCCTTTGAGATGGAGGAGATGAAACTCCGTGAAGAAGAAGCACGTCAAGCCGCTCTTGAGATTCAGTTGCGCCGTAGGAAAGGGCCTGAACCCATTGCAACATCTACGGTATCTGCAGCGTTTGGTCAACTTGGAGTAAACACGGAGTTACCACAGCCGATGTCCGTTTCAGATGCACATATGGCAACTGAACCAGAGGAGAACCTACCGATTGAGATGCCAGATGATGCAGATATTCCGCAGATTGAAGCTATGCTGGAATCCCTTCCAGAGGTTGAAAATGAATTCATACCGCCTGAACTTGGACCAATTGCCATTGAGATTCCTAAGGATTCCTTGTCTGTTGCGGAAGAAGTGAAGTCCCTAGCGGTTGAGCCCGCACCAGAACTCGACCCTTGGGACGGCACTGATTGGTGAATAGATGTCTGGTTACTCACTGAATCGTCTCGTCCGGGAGATGGGGCGATTCGCTGTTGTGGGTGCATTCAATGTCCTCGTATGCCTCATCCTGTACGAGATATTCGTATTTGTCGATCCTTGGCCAGCATACACACTTGGTTTTGCTTTCTGGCTGTCTGAAGGACTGAGTTGTATTGTCGCTCACTATCTTCACCGGAGGGTGACATTCCAATCTTCGAGCCCCTATGCAAGAAGTTTGACATTGACACTAATCATCTACGGAGCATCGATTACTATCGCGAGTTATTTCCATCATTTCATTGCTGAAGTATGGGATAGTGGTGATCTTAATCCGGTTCTTGTTGAGTATGGCTCGTGGTATATCAACACCGCATTGGTAGGAGTCATTGCATTCCTAGCGCTTCGCTTCATCGCGTTCCCGCCGAGTGACGACGTAAATGAGAGCGAGTGATCACTCGTCTTCTTCGCGTCCGCCGC
>MDTB01022675.1_pt1 | contig 23076 bp, 30 predicted proteins | sample 811161 | NCBI WGS metagenome assembly MDTB01 (sample SAMN05326650, study PRJNA326480) | marine metagenome | isolation source: seawater | place: Mediterranean Sea | collected 2009
AGTTGGCAACCTTGGACATATTATCTCTCTACTATATCATTTGTATTTTGGATTTTAAATAATAAATATTTAAATAAAAGTATAATTATTCATATTTGCGGAGTTCAATGGATAATGTGTATTGCATTATTTAATTTTAAAGAAGATTTATACTTAGTATAATTTAGTATATAACCTGATATTGCCAAAATAATTTATATTGCTTAACATTAAATCATTAATTAATTAATATAAAGTTAAATTTTATTAAAAAAATAATATAATATATATATATATATGGCAGACATAGAGTTCACGGATGGGGCAAATCGGCCGAGTGACTCCCTTCAATATATACAGCAGGAGATTGATAGAGCGGTTAAGGAAATTCGGAGCAAGAGCGAGAGACTTCAAGCACAAGCAGAAGAAATCGAAAAAGAAGCCAATAAGAAGACAGCCGTGCTTCGCCAAAAAACGAAAGAGGCGGAAGTTAAAAGTCAACAGATTGAAACTCTTAATGCTGAAATTGATGCTTTGAAGAAGAAGAAGGCCACTGGCGCCGGCGTAGACGATGCCCGCGTGCAAGAACTTCAGGCTCAAAAGGAAAGCGTTCAAACAGACCTAACAAGGCTTACTAATGAAAATACTAAATTGGTGGTAAAAATCAATAAAACGCAGGCTGAGCTGGAGCAGCTGAGGAATAAAGCGGACGAAGAACGCAGGAAAAAAAGCGACTCTATAAAGGACGTTCACGGCCAAATGAGAGATTTAATAGAATCTATAAATACAAATCTAGAAAAAACGAGCAATACTTTACAAGCTACAAAGGATAACTTACAACAAGAGATAGTCACTTCTAATTTTGGGGCTTTGAATGCGGCCATGACCACTAATTTATTCGGAAGTTCCTGCACGCGGTCGCACTCTCCGCCCCACGCTCCGACCATTGAGTTATTTGGTGACGCGGATGCAGCGAGTGACGCGGATGAACCGGAGTTATTTGGTGAAATTATAGATGATGATGGCAGTGATTATGTCAGTGATGGTGATTCTAATTGATAAATTAATTGAATAACTTTATTTAAAGTAGGAGTACAAACATCTACTGTTGCACTAATAATTGTTTTTGTAGGCGTTTTTTGTTTTAATATATATTTAACAATATAAGCAATAATACCACCCACAGCGGATTTTGGAGTTACTGCTTGTAATGGAATATGATGTTTATTATATAAAATATTACATTCTTTATTAATATAAAATGGTAATTTTAAAGTGGAACAATATCTTATAAATGAATTTGAATCTTCCGCTTGAACATTAACATATGTTCTATTACTACTATCTAATATTTCAAATAAAACTTTTTCGCCCTTTGATAAAGTTTTACTATCACAATTAAATACTTTAATTATTTCTTGCCTCTCAATAGGTGTATTATTTTGACTACAACTATAAAAAAGACATGCTGCAATTAAACCTTTTCTAACAGATGCCCGTGTCAATTTACCAGATTCCATATATTTATGCCAAAATATTTTTGCTCTATCTAATGTATCTTTATTATTAATATTTAAGATACCACATGCTCTTTCTAATTCTACACTTACTTGCCAGTATGTTTTTTGTTTATGAGTAAATGTTTGAGATAACTGAATTTTTGCCATTAAACTATTTCTATTAAATGATAATATTGTTCCCCCATTTGAATATGGATTATTATCTATAAAAGTATCACATCTTTGATTATTTTTAGAAAATCCACCATTATCATCTCTATAATTATTCCATTCACCTTCATGTGATATATTTGAGTTTTGAATACAAACACCACAATCAGTACATACGCCTTCACACATATTTAAATGTTTGCAACATGTAGTTTGCATATTTTCTTCTTCTTTTTCCTTTTTAAGTTCATCAAATGCATAGTTTGCTATTTCCCATAAATTATGATATTCATCATCATTATCCATTGGAAGTAATACATATATAAATAATCAATTCTTAAACTTATTTTATAAATGTAATATTTTAATTAATTATAAGTATAATTATATATAATTAAAATATTTTAAATATAAATATTGATATGAGTTCAAATATTATTACATTAATAAAATTAGACACTGTACATTTATATGTGGATCAATTAAAAAAGATATTATTTTTTGATGTATTAAATTCTACTTATAAAAAAGAAAATTGTATAACTGTTTTAGAATATTTTAAAAATTTTTGGATATTAGCTAAAGATAAGAATTTAAAATATTTTTTAATTATTAAAATAAATAGTATAGGAATTTATCCATTAGATTTTTATAATAATTTAGTTAATTGTTTAACAGAATTAAATGATATATTTATTAATCATTTACATTCATGTTATTTTTTATGTAATAATTCTAACCCAATTATATTATTAAAACCATTATTTAAAATGTATAATTTTATTAGACCATTACATATATGTAATGCATATGAAGAGGCAATTATCTTATCAAAGGATAGTAAAAATAATTTAACTACTTAATTGATTATAATAGTTTAAAACTTTAGAATTTATTTTTAAACTATCTAAATTAAAAGCCTGTATATATAATTCATCTAAATTTTTTAAACGTGATAATGCAACATACATTTGACCAGCTTCAAATAAATCTGTCCCTATATCTACAATTGCTTTATCTAATGTTATACCTTGAGCTTTATGAATTGTTATGCCCCAAGCTAAAATAAGTGGTACTTGATAAACAGATATTCCTGGTACATTTTCACTTTTCCATTCTTTTTTATTTACAATAATTGTATCTTTATTAAATTTTACAATTGGAAAATTTTCAGGTGTAAAATCAATAACCTTTCCAGTTGTACCATTTGCAATTCCTTTTTCTAAATTTAGATTTGCTATGCACATAACATATGCACCTTTTTTTAATATTAGTTGTTCATTTGTAAGTGTTGAATTTTTAATAAAATTATATTCTGTTTCTTTTTCGTTTTCTGACATTAAATTTAATTTTTTAATTTGTTCTAAACTTAAATTTTCAGCAGACTCTTTATAAGTTCTTTTATAAATATATTTTTTTTCCTTTATTAAATCAATAAAATAATCATTGATATTATTTGCTTTTTTTTTAGTTGGTACTAAACGAACTATATTATCACATTTATTAATTTCAGAATTATTGGAAATGATCTTTGAATTAAATAATTCAATTGTATTTTTTGTTATTAATCCTTTTCTTAAATTTGATAATATATTTTTACATTTAATATCATTTTGTCTATAAATTTTAGTTAATTTAATAATTTTATCAAACTGAAAATTATTACTTTCAAAACAAAATAAAGAATTTTTATCTATTGGGGGCAGTTGAAAAAAATCGCCTGAAAATATTAATTGTATTCCACCAAATATATTATTATTATTTCTAATACATTTACCAATGTCATTTAATAAATCAAAAATATAAGCAGACATCATACTAATTTCATCAATTATTAATATATCAGTATTTAACCAATTATATTTATAAAATGGACTAGTATAAATTTTTTTTATTATACTTGATTTATTTTTATTCGCTAATCCAATTCCAGACCATGAATGAATTGTAGTTGCATTACAATCTAATAACACTGATGCTACACCAGTTAATGCAGTAACAGATATTTTTTTATTATTATCTTTTGCATGTTTATAAATTTGTTTAATAGCAAATGTTTTACCTGTTCCCCCTGGACCAGTTATTAATATATTATTTCCATTTAAATAATTATCAAATATTTGTTTATGTTTATTCATATTTTTATTAAATAATATTTATAAACTTTAAATAACTGAAATTTATAAATTTAAATGCCATAATCTCACCATTTACATAATTAAATAATTATTTAAATAATCAACTGATTCATTTGTGTATTTATTAAATATTTTTTTTAATAATATCTTATATATACTTAAATAACTATAATTTATAATTTTTATTATTTCTTCCATTATATTTTCAATATCTTTATTTACAGCCCAATTATTAATACATAATAATGATTCACAACATAGACATTTATCAAATATATCATTATTATTTTTCATTATATTATTATAATAAATGTCAATATCGATATTATTAATTTTTATATTTAATGGCGGCACAAATGGATAATTATGATTATAAAAAATACATATTTTATAAGTTTTTTTATTTAAAATAAAACTTATATCTGATTTAAATAAATTTGTGCATATTATTTTATAATTAAATTGATAATTAACAGATACTCGGTTTGCATAATTAGCATATTCATTTAATATTCTTTTATAAGTGGTACTGCTTCTCGGCTCCAATAAATGCCCCATATAATTAACATTTTATATTATTCTTTATATAAATAAATATTATTTAATAATAAATGTTAAAAATAACAGATAAAGCAAAAAATAAATTATTACAAATATTAGAAAAAGAAAAGTTAAATTCTATGCTATTATATATTAAAGGCGGTGGATGTAATGGATTTTCATATAAATTTAAACCTATAAATAAAAATAATATTACAAAATTAGATGAAAAAATAATTCTAGATCAACAATTACAAAAAAATTTATATATATGTAATAAAAGTTTAATGTATATAATAGGCACTAGAATAGATTATATTGAAGATATAATGGGATCAAGATTTGATTTTAATAATGATAATATAGAATCTAAATGTGGTTGTGGAACAAGTTTTACACTTTCAAATATATAAAATACAAATTATATTATTTCAACGTTAATATTCCAAATACAGGTGCGTGATCACTACCTTGTGGATTATACTCTTCACCTATTTTTTTTAATACTTTAGATAGTCCATTTTTAAAACCCCGTGTATATATATAATCTAATCTCCAACCTTTATTTTCTTTCCTTTGTGATCCAATCATTAATTTTGTCTCATTATCAAATATCTTTTTACTTAATGGATTCCACCATGTATATATAATATTATCATTTGTATAATCTAATGTATCTTTAAAATTATATGTATTTACTATATCTGTATGAAATTTTAATTCATGTGGATAAATACCAGGCATTTCTTTTACTTTTGTTTTATCAAAAAAAGTATCAATTGCCATATTCATATCCCCGCAAAATATAATTGGCACCGTAATTTTTTTAAAATATTCTAATAAAGCATTATTAAATTTTTTTCTATTATCATAATTAGTTCCAGAGTTTGGAACATAAACATTAATTATAATAAATTCAGGATAATGAAGAATAATTATTCTACCCTCTAAATCATTATAATCTGGAATTTGATATTCAATTTTATTAGGTATTATTTTAGAATAAATAGCTGTACCAGAATATCTATTTGGACCCCTTGCATCCGTTAATTTAGAATAATTAAAATAACTATAATAATCATTTAATACAGCTAATTTACCATTGTCTTCATTGCACCTCGTTTCTTGTAGGCAAATAATATCAGCATTTGTTATATTTATTAAATTATAAATGGGACTATTAATATCAGGTATATAATTCTGATTTTTTTTTAATTTAGAACTAATCTTATCATTAAATATACGTGATCGAATTCCATTAACATTCCATGTTACAATTTTAATAATATTCATTATATTAATTTCTATTTTTTTTTACTAAACTTATAATTTTTTTGCAATTTATATCTTTAAAAAAAGCGATAATAATAATAATCATTAATGAAAAAATTATTAAATTGATAATATCATTCATTTTTAATTTAATAAATTATATTTTATTTATTTTTTAAACATTAATTATATTGATTTAATTAATGATTGAGTAAAGATAATAAAATTAAATCATCAAGGACGAAGGCGCGCGGCGACTCCTAGCAGCTCTGGTACACTCCGTACTACATGCAGCTTCACATCTGAGAGTCGCGCCAAGACGGTGTCGTACTCCTTCGACGCAATCTCACTACCGCTTATATGTAGCACTACATTCGTGCCGCCGAAGAGCGAAGCCATCCGGCTGCTCCCGCCCTGCACCGACACGAAGTGCTTGCACCCGTCATGGAGCGCGAGCTGAATAGTGTTGTAATCCATCGCCGAGTTGAGAGCGAGCAGCACCTGGATCGTCAGCAGCCCGTCGTACGCGAAGGCGGAAGTTAGGTTAGGATTAGACAATTGGCCGCCCTGGTTGTCGGGCGTATACCCCGGGGCGCTCGAGCTTGGGTGGACGACCACGATGGTGAAATGGGGGTCGAGGCGATTGCATAGATCGTGCACCACTACCTCGGGAATGAAGTTGACAGGTGGACCATCCCACTCGGTCGTGTACTTGTTATGGATTATGAAGAGTGGCTTGCTCAGATCGACGCCATCGGGATAGCGCAACGGACGACGGAAGCGGCCTACATAGACTGGTGGCTCCCAAAGAATGCGGATAGGAGCATGGTTGTTATTTCCGAGGATGTGCTTCCACGCCGGGCCGTTACCATCACGGCGCCGCCTGTTTGGCTGTACAATCACCACAGCACTGTCGAAGATGCCCTCGTAAAATGACCGCATCCCCTCCATGCATGCTACGCTGCGCAGTCGCCCTTGGCGGTAAAGTGCGTGTGCGTGCGGGATTGCGCGATCGATCTCGGCCCCGAACTCGCCATCAAAGGCGGGTAGTGCCACATTATTCGTATCCTTGAATTTCTTATAAAAGGTGGACTGAGCCTCGTTATAATTATTATTTAATACTAGTATTACAATTACAATTATAACTAATATAGCAATAACAACATAACCACCTATTAAAATAGTTTTATTTATCATATATGTATCTATATATTTTTTTATAAATAAAATTAATTACACTAGTTAATCTATATAATCTGCTATTAGATAATTTTTCCGTTGGGTAACTATTATACATAAAATTATTAATATCAATGCAAATTTCATTTATCTTTTTATAATTTTTATATTTAGATGTTGAATACATCGATGAAATTTTATTTGATTCTTTTAATGTATTTTCACTAATATTATATTTATGTAATTCATCTTTTTTTATATAAAAACTATAATAAAAACAATCAATTAAAATATAATCATCATTATTAATCATTTATAATAATTACAATTATTGTTATAATTATTTATAATAATAATTATAATTTGTTATTTCAATTCGTATAAATTTATTAAAATATAATAATCATTTATTATAAATGACTGATAAAAATACATATGATGAATGTATGGAAATTATAAATGATAAAAAAAATTTAAATGATGATGATTTACAAAAAAAATGGGGGAATTTTAAAGAAAAATTTCCAAAATTATATACAATGCTTACCTTGGAAAAATCTATTGATTTAGAAATTTTAAAATATTTATGTGAAACAGCAGATCAATATCAGAATGAATCAAAAGAGAAACAAATAAATATGAATATGGATGTTAGTAATTTTTTTGCAAATAAATATATACCAAATTATTCTAATAAGATCACTGAAAATAATAAAGAATCAATTAAAAATAAAATAAGGGAAAAACTGGATAATTAATTATTTACACCTATTTTTTTAAGTTCATTTGGATTCATTGCGTAAAATTTTTCAATAATTTTAACCATTTTTGTAATTGCTGTAGTATTTGTTAAACATTTTTCACTTAAAAATTTTAGTGTATAAATTTTTTCTTCTATTAATATTTTTTTATTAATATAATAAATTATCGCTGCTGTATTATTATTATCTAAATCTTTTATAATTTGATTTTCTTTCAAGTTATTTTCTAGTTTTGAAAAAAAATCATTATACTCATCTTTAAGCTCTATATCACACTTTTTTTTTTCTTGTAAATTTAAATCATTATAATAGTCTGTATCTTTAAAAACCATTTTAAATTTAAAATGTTCTCTTTCAATATTTGATACTGTTGTATCAAATAATAGACTTATCTGTTGTATTGATACATTGTATTTATGTGATGAATTTTTATTTAGTAATATTCCATAATATGTACATAAACTCAATATTTCATTTGTTTTCCTTATACCATTGTTTTTACTATTATAATTATATAATAATGATATTGCCATATTTTTAACATCTTGTATTTGCTCAGAATGTAATACATTACTATAAATTATATCTAATTTTTCTAATATTTGTTTAATATATGGATACATTGGGTCACGCTCTTGTAACCAAGAATCAATTTTATTTAGATCAAATTGCTGCATTTTACCATCTTGTATAGTACGAATTATATTTGCACCTCTTTTTATATATTCAACTTTTTCATATTTTTTTTCTCCGCCCACTAAATTTCTTATATAACCACAATTATTACAAGTCTCATTATATGTAGTACGAATAAATTCATATTGATTGCATATCTTACAAAATAATTTATTATCTTTTTTAGTACTTTCTATATCAGTATATTCATCTTCTGTTGGTTTTAAATCTATATATTGAGATATACAATTAATAAGAAAATCTTTTCTTTTATTTTGTGGCAGACTTTTAATTTTTTTTTCTAATAATAATTTTGTTCCTATGTTCATATATATTTAATAATACTTTAAAAAATTTTTTTTTTTAAATTGAAAATTATTTTTAATTATTTTATAATTATTTAATTCATAACTTATTCCAATCATGGATAAAATAGTATAATATTCATTTGTCTCATTATAATTCTGACTATATAATTCTAATGATGTTGATAATGTATCATAATAATAAGCTAAATCATCAATATTACTATAATTATAAATTAAATTAGAATGAAAAATATTATAAGAACTTATATTATTTAAAATAGTAATTTTTTTATTAAAATTTTTTTCTTTTATTAAATCATTAAAATTATAATCATATTTATCATATATTAATTTATAATTATTTAAATCATCAATATCACTATTATTTGAATTAATATCAAACTCTAATAATGTAAATAAATGTGTAATATTGTATATTGTTGGAATATATTTACAATTTATTCCTTTTTCTAAAAAATAAATTGTGCAATATAAATTCATTAAATAATCAATCGAATAATTATTAATTCTTATATAATTTATTTTACTAGTTAGATATTTATTTGTAATTATAACATAAGTTATAATATTTGAATTATTTATTATATATTCTTTTATACTATTATCAAATAAATCAAAATTATCTATTATAATTATAAATTTTTTTTTTAAAAAATAAGAATAAACACTCTTTGTTTTATATTTAATTTTTTCTAATATACATTCTTTACTAGAATTAAAATTATCAATTAAAAGATAATCATAATTTAAAGTAGATAAATATAATTTTAATATTGTACTTTTACCACTATTTTTAGAACCATTTATTATAAATGTTTTATCTTGATCTAAATATTCTTTAATTAAATCATAATTGGTTTCTAATTCATTTAAATATAATGGTTTATATTTTTCTGATAAATTCATTTTATTAGATATATATATTTATTTTTAAGTAATAAACAATTCTTAGCTCCCACCTGGATTCGAACCAGGGTTGATGGAATCAAAATCCATCGTGATAACCTCTACACTATGAGAGCTAACAATTGTTTATAATATTATTATATATATCTTTAAATAATTTAAGAATCGATTAATTAACTAATTTTCAATTTTGTCAAAATCTTGTTTCCAAAAATCTTTAATGCTCATATTTTTAATATGAGAATATTCTGTTTCTTTTAATAAACATTCTTTTTCTAATTTATCAATTGTTTCTTGCGTTAATGTATGTATAGGCATGTTTAATAAATAATCATAATTTGGATTTTCTAATAATTTCATTTTTTTCATATCCATTGTAATTTCTTGTTTTTTTCTTTTAAAAATAATAAGTTCATCATTTATAATTGCTTTAATAAATTTAACTTTTGCTTGTAATATAATTAATTCATTTGTAATTTTATTTATGAGATGTTCTTTTCTAAGTATATGATACCGATTTCGAATTCTATAAAATGTAACTAGTATATCTTCAGCTGATTCCATCTTTTGAAGATATCCTTTTTCATTAAATACATGCATATTTGTAGCATTAATATTACTTGTTAATTTAAGATTTTTTTCTAATGTACCTGCATATTCCCATTGATTTAATACTTCTTCCCGAATTTTAATTTCAAAATAAACATTTGAATCAGTAGAATTATTTTTAAATGTAATAATACGTTCTTCTGATTCTATTTTTTCTAAATATTGTTTATAATTTTCAGTCCATTCTCCAATTGGTAATTCTGTGATTTTAATTGTATTTTTAAAAATTTCATATTTTCCATATGATACCCATTTATTTTTATCTACTTTTTCAATATAACCATTAAAATTTCTATACCATGGTGTTAATTCTGGAATATCAAAATCTGGATCATCTACTAATTTTTTTAAACAATATTGAATATCATCTGGATTAAAAGAGGGTATTTTTGTTGAGAATCCTGTTCCAATACCTTCAGTTCCATTAATTAAAATGAGAGGTAATGTTGGCACATAATATTTTGGTTCAATTGTCATTCCATCATCTGTTAAATAATCTAAAAGTGGAAAATCAATGGGATTAAATAGTTCATCTGAATATTTAGATAAATGAGTAAAAATATAACGAGGACTAGAAGCATCTTTCCCTCCCATTAAACGAGTACCAAATTGCCCAGCTGGCCATAATAAGTTCATATTATTAGAACCTACATAATTTTGGGCCATATTAATAATAGTTTCCTGAAGAGAATGTTCACCATGATGATAGGCTGTTTGTTCAGATACATATCCGGCTAATTGTGCAACTTTTAATTCTTTTCTCAAATTCTTTTTAAAACAAGCAAATAATACTTTTCTTTGTCCTGGTTTTAATCCATCAACTAATGATGGAATACTACGAATATTATCACTTATAGAAAATAAAACAAGTTCTTTATTAATTAAATCATTAATTGGTACATTTAATTTTGTATTATAATCTAATCCTTCAAACTTTTCTGTATTAGTTTGAATCCATTTTTTTCTTTCATCCGATTCTGTTTTTTTAAATGCTAAAACTAAAGCATTTGAATCTTTTGGTGATGTAATTACATAATTTAAAACTTTTAAATTTTTAAAATATTCTCTTGCTTCATGTGCAGTTGAAGTACCAAGACCTTTATAATATTTAATATTCCACCCTCCTTTAGCATGTTCTGTATTTTTCCAATTTATATATTCTTTATGAGTATAAAATGATAATCGTTCAGTACCTTTTGATACTTTTACAATTGGAGTTACAATACTCCCAATAAATACCTCTTTTAGTAAATTTGGCCACCCAGAATCTATAAAATTAATAAGTAATGCTTTAATATGAAATCCATCATAATCAGCATCTGTCATTACAAGAATTTTACCATATCTTAAATTTTTTGTACTTTTTGTATCAATTTGAAGTCCTAAAATTTTTTTAATATTTAAAATTTCTTCATTTTTGGAAATTTGCGAAAAACTAGCTTCACGTGTATTTAATAATTTTCCTCTAAGCGGAAAAACACCATAATAATCTCTACCTACTACAGATAAACCAGATACAGCTGTTGTTTTTGCAGAATCACCTTCTGTTAAAATTAAAGTACATTTTAAAGACTCACTTGTTCCTGCTTTATTTGCATCATCCAGTTTTGGAATACTTAAACGGACTACTTTTTTTCCATCCGTTTTTGATAAACTACGTTTTTCTTTTGCTTCAGCTACTGCTAATAATGAATCTACAAATCCTAATTTAAGAATTTTTTTAATAAAATCATCTGTTAATGTAAATTTACTACCAAATTCTGATACTCGTGTTGTATGTTTATCTTTAGTTTGAGAACTAAATGTTGGATTTTCAATTATACTATTTATAAATATAAATAATGAATCTTTTACATATTGTGGTTTTACAGTTATATTTTTATGTTTAGCTTGAATTTCTTCTGTACATTTTTTAATAATAGGTAAAATTACATGATCAACATGAGAGCCACCATCAATTGTACTAATTCCATTTACAAATGATACATGTTGAAATGAATCTTTTTTTGATAAAGCAATTGCAATTTTCCAACGTCCATTCGGATCATCATAATATACACGTGGTGTATCTGATTTGGAACCAATATAATAATTTACATATTCTGAAAAATCTTTACAATTAATTTTTTCATCATTTAAATAAACATTTACTGTTTTGGGTGTAATTGCAGAAATATCAAAAATTCTTTTTTTTAAAATATCTAATGTGTCAAATTGATCTAATTTATTTAAATTAAATTTACTAAAATCTGGAATAAATGTGATTTGAGTATATGGTTTTTCTTTTGTAACTGTTATTACCGGACTATTAATTTTAGACATATTATTTTCAAATGTTTGAGAATATTTTTTACCAGAACAAACAGTTTCAACAATAAATTTTTTAGAAAAAATATTGGTTAATTTTGCTCCTAAACCATTCAGTCCTCCCGTTGTTCGTTTAACTGAATCATTATAATTAGTTGAACTTAAAAGATTACCAAATATTAACTCCGGTACATAGATCCCATGTTCTTTATGTACCGTAATAGGAATACCGGAACCATCATTTTTAACCGAGATAGTGTTATTATCTTTATTTAAATGAATATAAATATTTTTTACACTTTTATTTCTTTGACATTCATCGGATGCATTAGTGATAATTTCATCGAATATTTTATAAATACCCGGATTCCATTTTACAAATTTACTAATAATATTATTATCATTATTTATAATCCATTGTTCAGATGTAATTGTAGATATTTCACCCACATACATTCCTGGCCGCGCTAATACATGTTCAATTTGTGAATATTTTTTATATGTTTCTTCAACTGTTTTACTCATTCATTACATATATCAAGGGGGGTGTCTTTAAATATTTTAAAAATTTGTAAATTTTACAATAAATTAAAGTATTTACAAATAATGACTATAAATTTGAAAAAAATAAAACATGACGTGTAATCCACTTTTTTTAAAAGGAAATAGTCATAGCATTCCAAATTCAGAACTCGATAAAGCTTTTAATATTATTATTCAAATGATTACTAATAATAAAGTAAATACAATTTGCTGGGATGGTGATCCACTCACTTTAATTGATCCTAAATCTATTACGGGTGTTCCAGTTAAGAGTTTTACTTTACTTATTCCAAGAATTTATGAATGGGCTTCTAATAATAATACATTTATTCGATTTGTATATATTAAAAAAGAAAAATCAGTTTTAAATTTACTAAATGATGCAGAAAATGAAACTGATAAACATGGAACATATCATGGTCCATTTTATTTTTTATCCAAAACCAATACAAAAATTATTAATAGTAAAATAACAAATGAAAACGTATTTGATAATAAAAATATTGCAATTGCAGCAAATAATGATTTAAAGTGGAGTGCTTTAGGTATTAATATGATAAAATGGTTTAAATATAATAATGTTAATAGTGGTTATTTATTAGTCGTCGGTAAAGGTGAAGTAGTAAACTCTGAACTTAATCAACTATCAAATCCAGATTTATATAATGAAATTCCTTTAATTATTACAACTGTAATGGAATTTGATAAAGACCCAATACCCTAAATAACTATTATTTATAAATTTGACAAAAATTAATTTATATTAAAATTTAATGTAATTAAAATTTAAAATAAATGAATAATCATATTAAAAATTTTTTAGAAAATAATATTTTTATTGAACATAATAATAAAATAATTGATGAAATATTAATAGAAGTAGATAAATCAATTAATAATGGAAATACTAAATATTTTAATCTTATTATCAATCAATATAAAAATAAGATTAAACCAGAATATTTAAATAATGTTATAAATGAATTAACAAAATACGTAGAAGAACAAATAATTGAATTATCAATTTAATCTTTTATAAATTTTATCAATTCCAATTTGCATATATTCATTATCTTCATCTAATTTTATAATTTCATCATTTTTTAAAAAATCAAAACTATTTGGTATCCATCTTAAAGCCTCTTGAATTTTATATTTATTACCATTAAAACAAACAACAATTTTTTTTTCCATTTTAATAGCTGTATTTAGTTCTAATATACAAAAATATGATTTAAAATATTCCGGTGATATAACAGCACAAAATAATTTACATGATTCAACACCATTAATCATACCTTTCTCACTTCTTTCATCACCCCTCATTTTATCTAACCAGACATCTATATTTGTTTCTTTTAATGAATAATGAATATTCATTACAATTGCATCACTATTATCATTTTGTTTATAAGATACAAATATATCACAATTTATATTAAATTGGTTATAATTATTATATAAATTTTTTGGTCGAGAAGTATTTATATTATTGAATTCGATCATTTTTTTAAAATTCTCTAATGTACTTTCCAGTTCCAATAATTTATTTTTTAAGAATAAATTTTCTTTTTTTAATATATCACAATCATCGACCATTTTATGTTCTAAAAATGAAGAACTTGGTATTACTTTACACAATCGAGCATTTTTTATAATATTAAATATATTTAACATTTATATAAATTTATAAAATAATATTAAAAATATAACATATAATTTTTATTGTACGTTGCATTACCATATATAGCATTATAATAATCATTTATAATATATAATTGACATTCAAACTGTTTTATAGGACATTCTTTATATTGATTTTTATATCTTACATGAATTGCAGAATAACCATTTTTTTTAGGTTTATAAATATAATTTTGCGAATACCACACATGTTTTTCATTTTTTACATGATGAAAAAATTTTAATAAATCTTCTTTTTCATAAAAAACATATCTAAACGCTATTAAATCATGTATATCATATATATCATTTGATTTCATTGATGATAATTTATTCATTGCACTTGAAAATGTCTTAATTCTACTACTTTGTAAATGACAACATAAATTATTTTTTTCTAATATTGTATTAAATGTATTTTGTTCAGCTTTAATTACAAAATTTGCATTTGTTATATATGATTTAATTATACTACAATTTAATAAAAATATAATAAAATATTTAATTATGTTCATATAGTTAAACTATAACTATATTTTAAAAACTAATTTTATTCCATAATTTAATTATAAATAACATTTATAATCATATTTATATATTAATGAGTAAAATTTATAAGGATATTAAACTTGGATTTAAAAAAAACATAAATTACCATAAATTACAATCTTTAAAATATATATTAATAATCATAATTATTATAATAATTACTATTATTAAAATACAATGTATTAAATTATTATCTCGTAATTTAGTAATAGATAATACATTTAAAATAAATAATAAATTTAACTTTAATTTAATCATTATTATATTATTCATAGTTTTTTTTTCTATATTAGGATATTTATTATTATATATATATGAAAAAATATATATGTTTTCCAATAAACTTTAAAAATTTTCGCAACATTATTATTTGTTTCTAGCTGAATTGTGAGAGTTAAATAATTAATCTGCGTTTTTTTTTACATTATTTATTGTTTTTATTTTTTTAATTTTAAGTTTTGAAGCAGTAGATTTTACAGGAATAACTTGTTCATCTTCTAAAGAATGTTTCTCATTATAATGTTTTTTATGATAATTCCATATATCTTTAGAACCTATTTTAAATTTACGATCTGGTTTTGCTCGATACCAATAAACACAATCAGTTATTTTATTACTTCTAGAAGTATTATCTAGTACCATACAATCATAACCTTCTGTACATGAATTCATCACTTCTCTAAATGTATCAACGTGTGGAAATATACCAAAAAAATTTTTATATAATTTATCTTGATTTTGAATAATATTTTCTCTTAAAATAAATACAAAATCAATATTAGTTCTTAAATCAGGGGGCAAATCCATACAATATTGCATTGTCAGCATAAATGTAATTCTCCAATGTCTTCCATTCATAAATATTCCTCTAATATTTGGATCTCTTATCATTTTTTTATCATACATGCAGTCATCTAATAAAACAAATGCATCATTATTTAAATTTTTTTTTCCAGGCGTAGTAGAAATAGCTTTTTTCTGTCTAGATACTATTTGTTGAATTATATCTGTCTTATATTCACTATGTATAAAAATATCTGGAATATAAGATGAATAAAATGCATTACCATCTTCAGTAGCTGATATAGCAACACCGAGTGGTATTTTTCTACAATGATATAATATGTCTGCTACTAATGTACTTTTACCTGTTCCTCTTTTACCTATAAAAACACATGTAGCGGGACCAGCTCCATTAACTCTACGTTCTTCAATTTGTTTAGGATTAAATTTACTAATTTGAAGACTCATAGTTAGTTATATTATAATAATTTATTATTTTATTTTGAATTAACGAAAAAGATTATATATTTTCATCTGGTAACTTGTCCCAATAATTATCTGTTAATATATTTTCATCTTTCGTAGATATAATATATGATATTATTAAATTTATAATGATTCCAATTAAAACAGCTATTACTAAATATTCTAAACTAAACTTATTTTTTTTATCTACATCTTCTATATTACTTGTATAATAATTAGATAAAATATAATAAATTATAAATGTGCTTATTAACATTATACATATATTTTGTGTATTAAATTCATAAAATTCAAACATTTATTATTTATTTTTTTTATTTATTTTAAATTTGTAACTTATAATAATGAAAATTAAATATATATAAAAATAATGTTAAATGTAAATAAATGAAAATTAAAAATAAATTCAATGAATTACCAAATGAAATTAAAAAAGAAATAATAATACAATGTACAATATATAATCAGCAAATTTTAGCCAATTTATTAATTCAATATGATAAATTATATCATATGTTTTTTACATATAAAAAAAAAATTAATAATTTATATACAAATAGTAATATGCAATATTATTTAAATATTTATAATAATAAAAAATATACAATTAAACAAAAAAAAAATGCACGAAATCAATTAGTAAATTATTATAAACCCAATATAAATATATTAAATAAAGAAATTAAAAAAATAAATAAAGAAATAAATACAGTTAAAAAAGAATTTCAAAATTACAAAAAAAAATATTATTATTTTTTTTTTTTATATAAAAATTTAATTTAATTATTATTAATAATTTAAAGAATTATTTTATTATTAGAATAATGATTCATTCTAAAATAAATAAATTATTAATAATACCACAATATGAACAACGTAGTAAAGAATGGTTTGCGCAAAGATATACTAAACTAACTTCAAGTGATGCTGCAACTGTGCTTAAAATAAATCCATATGCAAAAGAACATGAACTGCTTTTTAAAAAATGTGGTTATGATCCAAAACCATTTATAAGTAATATCGCAACATTACATGGGCAAAAATATGAAGATACAGCAATCGAATTATATTGTAGAATTACAGGAAGAAAAAATTTTAATTTTGGATGTATTTGTTATACAGATGTACATAAAGATTATTCTAATTATAATAAAAATTTTGATTTTTTAGCTGGAAGTCCTGATGGAATTGCTCAATCATTAATTAATAATGATGAAGAACCAATATTATTAGAAGTAAAATGTCCATATAGAAGAGAAATTAAAGATGGATATATACCAACATATTATTATCCCCAAGTACAATTAAATTTATTTATTTGTGATTTAAATATAGCTGATTTTATTGAATTCTGTCCAAAAACAAATAAATTAAATATTGTGAGAATTTTAAAAGATAATATATGGTTAAATGAAAATATACCCATATTAATAAATTTCTGGAAAAATGTTTTATATTATCGCGACATAGGTATTGATAAACACCCTGAATATATTAAAAAAATAGATAATGATAAAAAAAAAGAAGAACGTAAAAAAGAAAAATTAGAAAAACAAAATATTAAAATGAATAAATGTTTAATTTAAATTTACAAAAAATAAAATATTTAAAGAGTTTAATATATATATACTATATATGGGAATTAGAGGCCTTAATTCATTTATTAAAAAAACATGTCCCGAATGCATCACCATAAATAAAATTACAAAATATCAAAATAAAATATTTGGTATTGATGCTAGTATTTTATTATATAAATATAGACATATATCAAATATAGATCAATCTTGTAATAATTCACACATTATTGGATTTATAAATCGAATTAAATATTATCAAAATTATAATATAACACCTGTTTTTATCTTTGATGGTTCACCACCTGAACAAAAAAAAATAACATTAAAAAAAAGACAAAATCTGCGAAAAAAAATATATGAAAAAATTGAAATATTACAAGAATATCAAATAAATGCAACACAAAATGAACAAATAGAAATTGATAAAGAAATTTATAATTTATCAAAGCAAATCATAAATGTTACAAAAAAACATATTGAAGAAATTAAAGAACTATTAGATATATTAGGTATAAATTATTATAATGCTCCAGATGAAGCTGAAAAATATTGTGTATATTTACAACAAAAAAAAATTATTGATTATATTGTCACAGATGATACAGATGTATTTACATTTGGCGGTTATAATATCTTAAAAAGTTCCATTAAAAATGATATTGTGGAAACAGATATAAAACAATTTTTAGATAAATTAAAGTTTTCTCATACAAAATTTATAGATTTTTGTATATTATCTGGTTGTGATTATTTATCATATGTGCCAAATTTGGCAATCAATACTGTACATACATTATTTAAAAAATATGATACAATTGAAGAAATTATAAATTTAAATAAATATACATTTTCAAATGAGTATAAAATAGAAGAATTAAATTCTGTTCGTTCTATTTTTATTAATTATAATTATGATATTCCAAACATATTAACAAATAAATCAGTAAATAAAATTGCATTAAAAAATTATCTAGAATTATTAAATATTAAAAATTGTAATAAAATAATTAATAAATTTTAAAATAAATAAAATTATTTTTTTTTTCTTTTGTATTATAATATATAAATGGTTGATAGTTTAGGAATGTTTTTTGGAGCAAAACGTAAAGTGAAACGTTCTCCTGCGCGCAAAGTGAAACGTCGTTCGCCTGTTCGTAAAATGGCGGAAACAATTCTAGTTGGTGGTCGTGTTAAAAGATTATATACTGGTAAGTTAATGGGTAAATACTATAAAACTCCATCTGGTGCCCGTGTATATGTTGATTCTAAATTTGTTCGTACTCATGCCGTTCCCAAGCGCCGCGCCTCGCCCAAACGCCGCGCCTCGCCCAAACGCCGTGCTTCGCCCAAACGCCGCGCCTCGCCCAAACGCCGTGCTTCGCCCAAACGCCGTGCTTCGCCCAAACGCAGAGTTGCGCGCCGCACCGCTCCACGCAGATATAATAGATTTGGATTAGGAATGCCACACTCACTACTACAGATGATGGGCCCAGTAACAGGGCACGAGGCGAAGCCAGCGCACCCCATGTAAATAAATAAATAAATAAAATACTTTAATTTTCTCTCTCAATGAAAAATACAGTATTTTATTACATAAACAATCACAAATTTATTTTACACTTTTTAACTTTCATCTGAAGATAAAATATTTTTAAAATCTTCAATAGTAATATTTTCATTAATATTAAATAATGTCCTTTCAATTGTCCGTAAACTATTTGGGTGCGTTTTATCAGTTCTGACTAAAAATGGTGTAAAATTTTTTAATTCTTTATCAAAAAAACATTCTAAAATACAATCATTTTTAAAATTATTTAAATTCAATGCTAAATTAATAAATTTAGCCCCATCTTTTGTATTTTCATGAATTTTTGCAAATAAACTGATATTCTTCATATAAAAACAATATGCCTCCATACCAACACTTGTCTTTTTAATTTGAAAATCAAATGTATGTCTATTTTGAGGCTTCCATTTTAACATTGAATATTGTGTTCCAGAAATTACAGGCAAATTTTCTGGCATAAAAATAATACCATCATTATTATCGGAATTATTATAAACTTTATCAACAAATTCATTGAAGTCACTAAATGGATAAAATTCTTTGACTTTTATATTAAATGTTGAACTTTTATTATATTTTACTAATGATTCTAAACAATATGTTGTATCACTTAAACGAACTGAATGCTTATTTTTATTAATTTTATTTCCACATAAAATTAATGCATCATGTACCACAAATTCCCACATTTTATCCACTTTATTAAAAATTAATTCACCATCTAATAATGTACTATTATATATAGTGTCATCAGCATCTAGTGATACAATATAAAAATTTAATGCTCTATTAATTATAATAGCTTGATTTTTTCCATTTTTATCCACTAGAAAATATAATAGAAATCGAATACCATCCAATTTTAAACTTATAGAATATTCATATTGTTTAATTTTTGTAAAATCTTTCTTTTCTATTGATACTGGCTGTGGTGCTGGATAAATAAATTCATTTCCTCGAACACCATAAATATTATTTATGTTTTTTGTTAAATAATGTAAAAATTGTTTATTATTAATATTTATACCCTTTGGTGAATTTGAAACATCCGGAATAATATTTTCTAAATCCATTTAATATAAATATTTATTATATAAAAACTTTAAGTGTTTTAAAATTTGTTAAATGTATTTAAGGATTTATTTTAAATATTAATACATATATTGCTTAATGCAAAATAATATAATAATAGGTAAAACATTATTATTATTAGAATCATTACTTGAATATTACTCAAAAAATATAAATATTTTGAATAGTATAATTATACAAAAAGAAACATTATCGTTAAGAATATTAGATTGGTTAGTTACAAATTATTCTAAAAAATTTAATATTGTTTATAAACTAAATATTAATAATACAACTAAATATTTTAATATTTATTTAGATTACAAAAATCAATTAAGAGCATATTCTAAAAAATACTTTGATCCTTTTTGCAGAAGAGAAAGAATTCTAATTAATATATCAGATTTATCATGGAAAATATTAGATGATAATAAATATAAGGTTAAAACGAATGAATTAATCACAACTGTCGGCCAATTAAATTTTTTTAGATGGTTTATTGAAAATAAAGTTTTAAATTATGCAATTGAAAATATTGAAGATATTGATGCTGATATGATAAATACATTAAATAGAAGCAAAGAACAAAAAAAAAGAAAAGAATTATCTAAAAGTGCATCAAAATGTATTTGTACATATAATAGTAATATTATTATTAATTTTAACTAAATTAAAATATATTTAAGGAAAAGAATTATATAATATATAATGACTAATATACTCAATAATTGGTTAAAAATTACAAATCAATTTAAAATTAATGAAGATAAAAAACCCAGTCATCTTTTATTAAATGGATATAAATTATATATTCAAGAAGAAAATATAGAATTATTTAATAAAAAATATGCTGAAGCATTAGATAATGATGAACATCATTATATTGTTGAATGTAGAAATGATATATTTAAATTATTTTTTGATTTAGATTTTCTAATGACTGAAAATAATTATAAAAATATTTTACCTAATTTAAATAATTTTAATTGTCCAAATAATATTTTTTTTGATTTTATTCAAATAATTAATGATGTTATATTCGAATTCTATAATAAATATTATGATTGTATAGTTACAACAGCTGATATCAAAAAAGTTAAAAAAATAATTAAAAATAATGATAATCCAGAAACTATTGATAGTAAAAATTTAATAAAAATTGGATATCATTTACATTTTCCAGATATTAATATTAATAAAAATTATGCTTTAGAAATTAGAAAATATTGTATTAATAAATTATCAATATATAATAAAAATTTTGAAAATACAATTAATGATATTGTAGATGAAAATGTATATAAAAATAGCGGATTAAGACTAACTGGATCAAGAAAAGGACATTATATATCACATACAAAAGAATTTGTAGATGAAGGAAGGCCTTACAATTTATTATTTATATTAAAAAATAATCAAATTAATGATGATATGTTTAATGTTTATAATCAAGATAAATTATTACTTATAAATAAAACTAGCATTATAGTTCCAAAGAATGAAACTATTAAAAACATTTATAATAATCCAAATTTATTAGAATGTGATGAATGCGAAGAAGATGATGAAAACAATAATAAAAATTCATTTATAACAAATGCTTGGAAAAGATTAGTAAAAGATGACATTAGATATATAGAAATATTACGTTTTTTTAAAATATATATAAAAGATTATACTGCAAAGGATATTAAGAGAATTTTTTATTCTGAAAATGAAAGTATATATATATTATGTAGTCAAAGTAAATATTGTACAAATTTAGGTAGAAATCATAATTCAGAACATATATATTTTAAATTAAATAATAAAGGTATATCACAAAAATGTTTTTGTAGATGTGATACAATGGAAAATAGAAAATATGGATATTGTAAAGATTATGAAAGTGTTCCGATTCCATGTACTCCGCAATTAAGAAAAATTTTAAATTTTAAAGAAATTAAAGTAGATAAAAATAAAATAACAACTAGTAATAAAATTAATGATAATATTAATGTAAATTCATTATTTAACAATTTAAGAACTGATTTATATAATCAATTTACAAATAAAGAAACATTAATTAACAAAAAACCACCTAAACCTAAATCATAATTGTCCTAATAATAATAAATAATATAGCAATTATTATAGAAGATATTAATAAACCGGTTGTATTTAGTAAATTATTATCATTACTAACTAAAGGAATCTTAGATAAATTATTTTTAAATAAAGATGTAGATACAATAATAAATAATATAGAAATTAAAAAAGCTTCCTGTAATGTTTGATTATTACAATTATCTTTAATTTTAGTAATTATATTTTTTTTGTGAGAATCGTCATGTTGCTTCATTGCCTGCTGCCTCATTGCCTGTTGCCTCATTGCCTGTTGCTGCATTGCCTGTTGCTGCATTGCCTGTTGCTGCATTGCCTGTTGCTGCATTGCCTGTTGCTGCATTGC
>MDTB01085219.1_pt1 | contig 23076 bp, 22 predicted proteins | sample 811161 | NCBI WGS metagenome assembly MDTB01 (sample SAMN05326650, study PRJNA326480) | marine metagenome | isolation source: seawater | place: Mediterranean Sea | collected 2009
ACCACGTTGATAGGCTGGATGTGGAAGCGCAGTAATGCGTGCAGCTGACCAGTACTAATAGCTCAATCGGCTTGATTTATGCACTGAAAAAAATTTTTTAAAATTAATTTCTTATTAATTTTGATATCTTTATTGATAATATTATTAAATGAATAATCTTAAGATTTTAAGTTAAATGAACCTATATCTTCATGTTGAGATTTTAGAAAGAGAATTTCAATCTAAATTGCTAATTGCAATGGAAAGTGCCTCTCGGGGAATTAAAGTTTATATGGGAAGATTAGGATCATATCTTGATAGAAACTTTTTTGTACCAGGTATAATTTTTAATAAATCAATAACGCCCTCTAAAGCTAAGTTAGCTACATTAAAGGGTTACAAAAAAAAAAAATTCATTGTTACAAGTTTAGACGAAGAATTTGGTTTGGTAAATGATAATCCAAAGAATTATATAAAATTACGTTATTCTAAAGAAAGTTTAGATTTAACTGATAGAGTTTTTACTTGGGGAAAATTTGATTATGATAATCTATCAAAAAAATTTCAAAAATATAAGAGGAGATTTGTCTTATCAGGAAATCCTAGAGTAGATTTTTGGAGGAAAGACTTTGATTTTTTTTTCAAAAAAAAAAAATTAGAATATAAAGATTATATATTAATTAGTTTTAATTTTAATCTTATGTCCAAAAAAAGAGAGGTAGAATATATAAAATTTTTGAAAAAAAGTAATTATCCTTCTCGTGGCTGGACCGTAAATTTTCAAAAAAAAGTAAACAAAGACAGTCATAGAATTTTTAAAAAATTTTCTAAATTAATAAAGACTTTATCAGAAAAAACTAATCTTATGATTATAGTTAGACCTCACCCAACAGATAAATTAAAAAAATATGCTCATCTAAAAAAATACACCAATGTAAAAGTTATAAATAAAGGAAATATTTCACAATGGATACATCATGCTAAGATAGTTGTGCATTCTAGTTGTGCAGGTGGCTTAGAAGCTTCAGTTAGAGGGAAACCTACTATATCATATCTCCCTTTTAATTCAGTACATGGGCATAAATTTTCAGATAAGTTTTCAATAAAAACTAAAAGTATTAAACAGTGTTTAGAAATTATTAAAAAAATTACTAATAATAATATGAAAATTAAATTGCCAAATTTAAAAGATTTTAAATTTAGAGCATATAATATTGCATCAGTCAAACCTGGTTATAAAATTATCGTTGACGAGTTTGTAAAATTAATGAAAACAAATAAAACTAAAAATATTAATAATGATTTATTTTTAAAGTTCAGATTTAAAGTAAGAGACCTTAGATCTAAAATTTTAAATTTCAAATATGGCAATGTAAAGTTTTCAACTTTTGATAAAGATGAAACTATAAAAGTGTTTAAAATTTTAAAAGAATTAAATCCAAAATTTAACAATTTAAGTATTGATTTTATCAAAAAAGATATAATTTTTATTAAAAATGATAATTAATCGTAGGGCTTATCTTTAAGTTTTCCACACAGTTCTTGCTAATACTAATTTATTGCTATTTGATTACATCTGCATACAATGTGATATGAGGCTCTGTAGAATCAAACACATGTAAATTACAAAATGGACTTGCTACTGAGCTGCCCTGATAAGTTGGTATTGTTGCATTAAATCCAGCTTCATTCATAATATCAGTGAGATTGTTTAAATCCCAATAATTAATATGGCGTTCTGGATTTTTACCATTAAACAAAGCCATTTCGGGATACTCTTTAATTGATCTTTCATAGAATGCATGACTTTCAAAAGACGCCTCACGCATCAACCCCATCACTTTATCAAAATCTAAATCTTTTGTATCAGCAAGGACATGAGATGATGCATTTTGAATATAATTTTCTAAGACACTGTCAAGTATATTACGCTGCCTTTTTAAACAACGTAATAAATAAAAATCGTTTCTGGTATTAGGTAGAGCTATACGAAATATGCCGTCCTTTTTAAGTATTCTATGACATTCTCTAATAAAACGCAGGGATGAGTCTTTGTCGAGGTGCTCAAGGGTGTGAGAGCAATAAATTAGTTTTACACTGTCATCCAACTCAGGTACGGATAAATTCTCATTACATAAGTCGATTGGATTATAATCTTCACCTTGATTGCCTTGAAGAGATTTATAATAAGATGATTGTCCGGGGTAATCATAGTTTTTCCATCGTTTGTGATAAAAAGCTCCAGAACCAAATTTAATAAATTTATCAGTTGTAGAATAATCGGAGTACAGTTTTCTATCTGAAAAAAAAGAATATAAAGTTAAAGAGTTATCGTAGCGATTAAGCGATGATGCCAAACCTAACCAATTAAGATTCTTGTTTATGAACCTTGAAAGTTTCGGAATTAAAAAAGATGTACTTGCTGAACGAAAATAAATTTTTATTCCGGGGATTGTATTTTCACGAAGTGACCGAAAAAGTTTTTTATTTTGATAGCTCATTTTTTTTAATTCAAATTAGATAAATTAATCATCTGTCCCAGTTTTATCAATTTTGTGTCTTAATAGCCATTTATCATTAACTTTTTTCCATATGTGTTTTGGTCTCCAAGAGTCAACGGTATCCCAAAAATTTTTTTCAGAAATATCGCAATATTTGAGAAAAATTTCAAAATATTTTTTTGGAAATTCGCCATCAAATCTTCCTACAAGTGATACAGCTTCATCTCTAGTAATATTTCCATCTCTTACTTCATGAGCAGCATCAGATGTTGCACGGCCAAATCCAAACTTAATAAACATTAAATAATAATGAAAACCATCCAGCTTATCATCCAACGATGCATATTTTGAGTAAGTTCCCTCACTCCGAACAGGATTTGCCTTAAAACCTGTATTTTCAACACAATAATAATAATTCTCTTGTGGATTCCATTTATGGTAATAACCAAAATAATGAATTTTAAGATTTAATTTGTCAAGTTTTTCTTGATCCGGTGGAAGATATTGAAAAATATCTTTATTAGATATTCCATATTCTAAAAACTTTTCAGGTGATAAGCCAGAGTGGTGAATATTTTTATCTTTAAATTTCCAATTTTTAGTTGGCTTATATGCATCATCCATGTTTCCACCATACTCTACCTCAGAGTTTTCACCTTCGAAGATTAATGAAATGCCGTATCTATCAGCCATTTGTAAAGGCATATTATTCTTACCAAAAATAAATGGCAAAAAAGGATCACCTAAAGTATCAAATGATAATTTAGTTAATTTTCGATGTATATCACTTGTGGGTGTTACCAAAATATTTGCAAGATTTCCTGTATGAATATGTGATTGATGATTTTCGAAACCTATATCTGTATATAAATGGGGAGCCCATGTTATTGTTAATGGATTCATGTTAAACTCATATTTTAACATATGGGCAACAATTCCACTATCCTTACCTCCACTTGAGGGAACCAGACAGTCAAAGCTCCCATCATTTTTTCTATATTTATCACAAAGATCTCTGAGTTCTTTTTTTCTTAAATCCCAATCAACTTGATCATTTTTAAATGCTGCAAAGTTACAAGCTGAGCAGACTCCACCATCGTCAAATGAAATTCTGGGTCTTTGATTAGAATTTACACATTTAGAGCAAAATTTAACTTTTTCAGGTAAGTTATAATTTTTTTGATAGTAGCGGTAACCAATATTCATATTTTATCTATCTGTAAAATTTTTGAGCAACATCAATCCACTTTTACCACTTTTTTCAGGATGAAATTGCACCCCAACAATATTTTTGTATTCTATTAATCCTAGAAAATTTTCGCCTGCGTATTTACCTACACATATATTATAAGATTTTTTTAAACTTGCAATATTTACACAATAACTGTTAATAAAATAAAAATATTCTTTATCTTTAATACCTGACATAATTAAACAATCATCTCTTTTAATTAATTTGTTCCACTGAATTTGTGGTATACTATAATCTTTATGAAACTTATAACGATTTACCTTTCCATTAAGTAAATTCAAACCCTGAGATAAACCATGTTCAGTACTCTCTTCAAATAGCAATTGCATCCCAAGACAAATCCCCAATATAGGTTTTTCGGCCTTAGAATATTCCAAAATAGACTCATCTAAACTATTTTCCTTGAGAAGTTTCATTGCATAAGGATATGCACCCACTCCAGGTAAAATTAAGTGACTGGCTTTAGAGATTTCTTGTGGTGAGGATACAAGTTTTGATTTAAAGCCTAAATGATCTATGGCATGACGTATACTGTGAATATTACCTAATCCATAATTAACAATTGAAATAGTTTTCATAAATTAGCGAACTATAATTCTATTAGTTTTTAATTTATCTTTTAAATTTTTTACTGAAATTGTTTCAAGATTAGATTTTTTTTTATTAGAAAGTAAAAAAGATTTATTACCTGAGATTGATTTATTCAAAATTTTTTTGGAATGAATTGTATTATAATGAAATAAAGAAGCAATGCATACTGCATCAATATTATGGCTATTAAATGCATTATATACATCATCACTGGAGCCAACACCTCCATGAATAATCGTAGAGATATTAACATAATTTTTTACTAATTTAACTAATTCAATGTCAAGGCCTTTTCCAGTTCCTTCTCTGTCAACACTGGTTAACATTATTTCACCTGCACCTAGTTTTTCAATTTTTTTTACCCATTCATAAACTTTAAGGCCAGTATATTCTCTACCATTATTAGTAAAAACCATGTAATCTTTATTTTCTTTTATTGCTTCGACAGCAACAACTAATGTAGATGAGCCATATACCTCAACAATTTCTCTAATTAGCTCTGGTCTTTGAACTGCAGCAGTGTTAATGCAAACTCTATCTGCACCAGCTGCTAATATTGCTGCTACATCATCTAATGACCTAATTCCACCACCCACTGTAAGGGGTATAAATATTTCTTTAGCTGTTTTTTTGATTAATTCTATAAGGCCGTTACGCTCATACAAACTAGCAACTACATCCATATAAATTATTTCATCAATACCTTCTTCATAATAAATTTTTGCGAAACTACCAGGGTCCCCAAGGACTCTTAATCCTTCCAAATGAATTCCCTTCACAAGAGCATCATTTTTTATGTCTAGTCTCGCTATAATCCTTTTAGTTTTCATTTTAGATATTAATTTTAATCAATTTTATTACATAATATTTTAGGATATTCTAATCGTAATTTTAGTTGCTTTTTGAATGCTTTAGATGAGCAGGAAGTGAAATATATTGAGTTTTTAAAACAAAACTCTAGTTAATTTTGATATCTATATTAATAATATTATAAATGAAAAATATTCCAGGAGCTAAACCTTTTTTTTTTAATAAAAAAAAGATAAACGCTGACATACAGAAAACTTTAAGAAACGGTATATTGAGTTCAGGATCGTTCTTAAATAAATTTGAAAATTTATTTTGTAAAAAAACAAATGTTAAATTTGCAGCAGCAGTAAATTCTGGAGGAACAGCTTTAGAGATTGCGCTTGAGTCTTTGAACGTCAAAAACAAAGAGGTTATCGTCCCAACACAAACTTTTATTGCTACTGCAAATTCAGTAATAAGAGCAGGGGGCACTCCAGTTTTTTGTGATATTGATAAAGATACCGGATGTGTAGATTTAGATAGTATAAAAAAAAAATCACATCAAAAACGGCAGGTATTATTTTTGTTTATATGTTTGGTATTATTCCAAATAGTGTATTAGATATTAAATATTTTTGTAAAAAAAATAATTTTTTTTTATTAGAAGATGCATCTCATGCTCATGGAGCTTCAATTAAAAATTATAAGATCGGATCGATTGGTGATCTTGCAACATTTTCTTTTTATTCAACAAAAATCCTAACATGTGGGGAAGGAGGGATTATCACTACAAATAATAAAAAATTATATGAGAAATGTAAAATAATTTTAAATCATGGAAAAGATTTAAAAAAAAATTTATTTTTATATTCAGGTAATAATTATCGATTATCTGAAATCCAATGTTTGTTAGCTTATAATCAATTGAAATATTTAGATTTATTCATAAAACACCGAAATAAAATTGCAAAAATTTATTATGAAAATTTAAAAAATTGTAATTCATTACAACTTTTTAAGTTATATCCACAATCTTTAAATTCTTTTTGGAGATATCCAATTTATTTAAAAAAAGGCAATAGAAAAAAACTTCAAGACATTTTTTCTAAAAAATATAAAATTAGAATAACATGGATGTATGAGCCTCTATGTCATCAACAACCTGTATTTAAATCTTCATCTAGATCAAAATTACCAGAGGCAGAAAAGTCTATTAAACGCCTTATTAATTTACCAACTCATTATGGTGTTACTATTGCTGATGCTAAAAGGATCTCAAAATACTTAAAAAATGAGATTACAAATATATAAAAAATGAAAAAAATATTAGTTTTAGGAGGCTCAAGTCTTGTAGGTCATGGGGTAATTAAATTTTTTCTTAAAAAAGGTTTTAAAGTTATAACAACATCTTTTAAGAGAAATTTTTTTTATAATAATACCAATGTTAAAATTTTAAAAAATTTTGATATCAATTCAAAGAACACATTAAATTTATTTGATAAATTTACGAAAAAAAATCAAATTGTAGTTATTAACTGTATTGCTAAAATTCCAAAATCAAAAAAAAATGCAAAATTTGATAAACTAGCTTATTTAAATACAAACTATCTAAGTGTAATAAAATTAATAAAAATTTCAGAAAATAATAAGATTCCACAATTCATAAATATATCAGGTTCAGCAACTTCAATTTTAAATGAAAATTTAGAAGATGAATATAATTTTTATCTATTAAGCAAAAAATCAATGGATTTATATATAGATAACAAAAAAAATGTTAAAAAAAAGATTGTTTTAAACACTCTTAAAATATCGGCTCCTTATGGCTATATCTTGAATAAGGCAACTATTTTTGTAAATTTTTTAATTAATGCTATTAAAAATAAAGATATTACAATATTTGGAGATGGTAATAGAAAACAAGTTTTTACTTTTTCAGAGGATATCGGTGATTGTTGTTTAAAATTGATCAAGAAAAAAAGCAGTGGCTCTTATTATTGTATGGGAAATATTGCAATCAAATCAAAAAATCTTGCCAAAAAAATTGTTAAAGTACTTAAATCAAGTAGTAAAATTAAAATTTTAAACAAATTTAAGGAGTCTGATACTTCAAATGTAAGGTTATTAAAAAAGATTCAGAACTTAAACAAAAATCCTACAGATCTAGATAGATCGCTTAAAATGATATTCTCATATACCAAGGAGAATAGAGTAAAGAATTAATATAATGTCTAAAATTCTAGCAAGCATTCAGCCATCCTATTTGCCATGGTTACCTTATTTTGAAAGAATTAAGCAATCTGATATTTTTGTATTTTTAGACAACGTTCAATTTGTAAAAAATTCATTGCAAAATAGAAATTATATAATTAACAACAATCATCTAACTCGTCTCACAATTCCAGTTGTTCATAAATTTGGACAAAATATTTGTGATGTAAAGATTGATAATTCTAAAAATTGGAGAGAGAAACACTGGAAATCAATTTTTCAATCATACTCTAAATCTCAATATTTTGATGTTATTAAAGACGATCTATTCAAGATTTACTCTAAAAGTTGGGATAATTTATCCAAATTTAATATATGTATAATCAAACTATTAATTGATAATTTGAAAATTAAGACAAAAGTTTTTGTTGCCTCAGAATTACAAGTAGAAAAAAAAGATGATAGTAATTTGACATTAATTGAATATTGTAAATTTTTTAAAGCTGACACATTCATTGTTAAGCCAAATACAGATAGTTATCATCCCTATTCTATCTTCAAAAAAAACAAAATTAAATTAGAAACTTTTAATTTTGGAAATGATGATATATTAAAACTTAATAAAATTCAGAGTTATAATAGAATAGATAAAAAAACTTATTATTTAAGTTTTTTAGATTACTTCTGCAAGTTTGGAGGCTTATGAAGAATATTTTCATAGAAAAAAATATATATGAATCAATTATAAAAGTTAAGGGTAAAAAAAAACTTGAAGTTAACGAACCGTTTTTTAATATTCACACAAGTAGATATTTAAATTTTGCAATAAATAAAAATGAATTATCTTCAGTAGGAAAGTACACCTTAAAGTTTGAAGAAAAAATTAAAAAGTATTGCAAAACTAGTTATTGTTTGGCAACAAATTCAGGTACTTCAGCTTTACACCTCGCTTTAAAAGGTTTTGGGGTTGGTTTAAGTGATGAAGTACTGGTCCCTTCCCTTACATTTGCTGGAACAGTTAATGCAATTAAATATTGCAACGCAAACCCTCATTTTGTTGACTCAAACCTTAAGACAAATTTAGGCATTGATACTGTTAAATTAGAGAATTATTTAAATAAAAATTTTTATTTAGATAGAAGAAAACAATTAAAAAACAAAATTACAAAAAATGTAGTTAAAGCAATCATTTGTGTTCATGTTTATGGATTTCCTTCAAACATAATTCATTTAAAAAGAATTGCAAAAAAATATAATCTTTTTTTAATTGAAGATGCTGCAGGAGCTTTTGGCAGTAAATATAAAAACAAAAAGTTAGGTACAATTGGAGATGCCGGAATATTCAGCTTTAACGGAAATAAGATAATAACAACTGGTGGAGGAGGCGCTATAGTTACAAATAATAAAAATTTTTTTGAAAAAATTTTTAAGTTAGGCACTACGTCAAAAGTTAAACACCCATACGAATATATACATGATGAAGTAGGCTTTAATTATAGAATGCCAAGTATCAATGCTGCTTTAGGTTTAGCTCAAATAGATATTTTTAAAAAAATTTTAAGTAAAAAGAAAGAACTATTAAATTCATATTTAAAAGTATTTCATCACAGCAAGTTTTGTAAAGTTTACAAATCAGATATTGTAGGAAATAATTATTGGCTAGTATTATTAATTTTAGAAACAAAATATGAAAAGAAGTTAAATAAAATTATTAAATTTTTAATAAAAAAAAAAATAAATGTGAAACCTGTTTGGAAATTGATGAGTTCTTTAAAACATTTAAAAAAATACCCTAAAATGAATTTAGATGGATCAAAAGAAATTTATAAAAAAGTTCTTCTTTTACCTAGTAGCGTTAATGATAATTAGGCTGATTTAAATTGAAAAAAAAAACTTTACTTGTATCTTCTTTATTTAAAAAAAATAAATATTACTTAAATAAATTTATTAATTCTATTAATAAGCAAACCGATCAAAAATTTGATATTCTTTTTAGTAAAGATGAGGATAATTATAATCATTATTTAAAAAAAATTAGAAATAAAAAAGAAATTATTATTATAAGAGAGATGCTACCTATTACATTAAATAAATATAGAATTTTAAAAAAGATTAAAAACTTAAATTATCAAAATATAATTTTTCAAGATAGCGATGATACATTTGATAAAGATAGAATCAAGATCAGTAAAAAATTACTTTTAAGAAATGATTTTATAATTGGTGATATCATTCTTAAAAAGAAAAAAATTTTTTCTGAGTATTTTAGAAATAATCAAAAAATTACAATCTATGATTTACTAAAAGGAAATATAGCAGGGTATGGGAATATTAGCTTAAAAAAAAATATAATAACAAACATTAAATTAGAAAAATTAAAAAATATTTCATCAAAAGTAACCGCTATTGATTGGATTACTTGGTTAATTTTTTTACAAGGTGTAAAGAAAATCATATTTAGTTCAAAAGTTAAAGTTTTCTATAATAGCCGTATACTGTCCCAATCCAGTTTATTAAGAATAAATTTAAGTAAATTTAGAGAAAATATTAAAGTTCAATACGAAACATTTAAAAATTTAAGCAAATTTAGCAAAATTTATAAGTTAAGATTTCAATTTATCAAAAAAAATTATATTAAATGTGAAACAAAAAAGTTTAATCAGAGATTTGAACTTTTTAAAAATAAGTATAAAAAGATTTGGTTTTATTTACCAATTTAAAAAAAATTATAATGATAGCAATAATTCCAGCCCGTTCTGGTAGTACTCAAATAAAGGGCAAGAACCTAAAAAAAATTAACAACAGATCACTTATTTATTTTTCAATACTTACTGCTTTAAAGTCTAAATATATTTCGAGATGTATAGTTACAACTGACTCCAAAAAAATTGCAAGAATTGCAAATAATTATGGTGCTGAAATACCCTTTATAAGACCTAAAAAACTATCTTCAAAACACTCATTATCTATTGACGCTTATTTACATGCTATAAAAAATTTAGAAAAAAAGGAAAAAATAAAATTAGAAAATTTTATAGTATTGCAACCAACAAGCCCAATTAGATCTATCAAAGTCATTGATGATGCAATAAATTTATACTTAAGAAAAAAGATTAAATTTATGGTCTCAGTCGATGAAATTGTTTCAAAAAAATATGTTTTTGAAACAAACAAAAATTTGATGATAAAAAAAAGATCTATTTCCTTAAGTAATCGTCAGAATTTAAAAAAAGCTTTTTATCCAAATGGTAATTTTTTTATCATTAATACAAAAGAACTAATTAAAAAAAAAACATTCTACACCAATAAAACTTTTTTGTATAAAATTCCAAAAAGTTTATCATTTGATATTGATGATAAAGAAGACTTTTATTTAGTTAAAAAAATTATTGAAAAGAAATTATGATTTTAAAATCAAATATAAGTGAAATTGAAAAAAAAATAATTAGCAGAATTAATAGATTTCAAATATCTAAACAAGATCATAATGAACTTTTAAAATTTTTTAGTAATAAAAATATACTAGTTCTTGGCGCCGCTGGATCTATAGGCTATAAATTTACAGAACAACTGACAAAAAATTTTTATGTATTTAAAAATTTATATTTGATTGACAAAAATGAAAATGAGTTAACTGATTTAAATAGAAATTTAATTTTAAAGAATTTTCAGAAAAAAATATATTATCTTTGCTTAGATATAATTAATTTTGATTTAGATAAATTTATAAAAAATAACAAAATCAACGTTTTGATAAATTTTGCAGCGGTAAAACATGTTAGAAGTGAAGAAAATTATTATTCTACGAGGTATATGTTTCAAACAAATTCGATAAATTTCTTACCAAAAAAAAAATATAGTTTACAAAAAGTTTTTTCTGTTTCAACAGATAAAACAGTCAACCCTAAAAGTATTTTGGGCATTTCAAAAAATCTTATGGAAAAAAATTTGATTAATTATGGTTTTAAAAACAATGTATTTGTTTCAACAACAAGATTTGCCAATGTATCATTTTCAAATGGAAGTATATTAAAATATATTTATGAGAGATTAATCCAAAGAAAAAAATTTGGCTTACCAGATAAGATTAGAAGATATTTTATAACTCATGAAGAAGCAAGTTCTCTGTGTATGAAATCTCTTTTAAATCGTTATAGAAATAAAATTATAATTCCAAGTCCAAAAATTCTTGGAAAAGATTTTCTGATTAAAGATTTAGCAAAAAAAATTGCATCAATTTTAAAAATTGAAATTAAATTTTTTAAAAATAAGAAACATTTATTTTCAAAAAATAATAGAGTAAGTGTATTACTTACCAAACCATATACTCATGGTCAAAAAATTAATGAAGAACTTTTTTCAATTGAAGAAAAAATTATTTTTGATCATAAAGATAAAACTATAATTATTGCCCAAATGCCAAATGTTGACAATTCGCTTAATGAATATCTTAAAAAAATCATGTCTGAAAAAAACTTAATTGGTATAAGAAAGCTGATTAAAAAAAATTATAAACAATTCCCATTTAAATCAAAATTTAATTTTTTAAGCAAAACTCTTTAACAAATATTAAATTAAAATTTCTCACAAAATTTATTAAAAGTCTTTTCTCTTAATTTCTGTATTAGCTAAAATTTTTTTTTTTGATTTTTTTCCAATAATTTTTGAATAAAAATTTGCACCAAATTTTGTTTCTGGTCTTTGTAAAATCAAGTTTTTTTCATTAAACCTCTCTCCTTTTTCTATATTTCTAATAGCATATAATCCTCTTCTCATAATTTTTGATGATTTTTTTTCTTCTTTGCTTAATATTCTATGAAAGTTTCCTAAAATAGTTTTAGAAAGTTTTGTAGTGGATACAATCTTTTTCATATCTTTAGGATCAGCTGAAATAGAATGATCCCAACCAGTCATTTTTTTGCTTAAAGTAAAATGTTTTTCTATTACTTTAGATCCTAAAGTTGCTGCTATTAAAGGTATCTCAGGTAAAATAGAGTGATCTGAATAACCAGTTTCAAATTTAGTAAGTTTTCTTAAAAGTATTATATTATTTAAATTAATAAATCTCAGATTTTTGGGTGGATAAAGAGATAAACAATGTAAAAAAATAACATTTTTTTTTTTGTTATTATGAAAAATTTTAGAAGCTTTTATTATTTCTTTTTTTGTTGCTGTACCTGTTGAAATTATAAGAGGAATTTTTATTTTAGATACTAAATTTAGAAGATAATAATTATTTATATCCATTGATGCAATTTTAATAAAATCACATTTAATTTTTAATGCTTCTAATAATTGTTTCTTATCAAAAATAGCTGTACCAAAATCAATTTTATGTTTTTTCGCAAATTTTCTTAGAATAGATAGGTTTTTAAAATTTATTTTGAATTTTAATACGTCTTTTAATAATGAAGGATTTTTTATATAAAAATTATTCGAAAAAAGTTTTTCATCCCAAGATTGAAACTTAACGGCATCACATCCAGCTTTTTTTGCCTCAAATATAGTTTTTTTTGCAATGTTTAAATTCCCATTATGATTTGCGCCAATTTCTGCAATTATGTATGGCTCAATGAATTTTTTCATTTAACTTTTTTGTCTTTTTAAAAATTTATTTGCAAGTTTTAGTTGTTCGTGAGTCCCTATATCAAACCAAGTTTCATACATAGGATAAAGTAATATTTTCAATTTTTTCCTAATCAAGGAATTAATGAATTCTACAGCATTAATTTTATGATTTTTTGAATTAGATATACAATTTTTCTTTAAGAAATATATACCAGTATTTATCCAATAGTTTAAAATTGGTTTTTCATCAATGTTAGAAATGTTTTTACCATTCGTTTTTATTACTCCAAAATTTACTCTCGTTTCATGTTTTTTTGCGCAAAGAGTTAAGTCTGCATTATTCTTAATGTGAAATTTAAATAAATTTAAAGTATCCAAGTTGGTTATGATATCACTATTTATTACCAAAATATTTTTATTGAGTCTTTTTTTAATTTTAATTAAGGATCCAAAGGTATCATGAGGTTTTTTTTCAATAATAGGAATTATTTTCTGTGAATTAATTTTTTTTAAAAATTTTAAAATTGCCTCACTTTTATAATGTAATGTGATATATATCTTATTCACGTTAATATTATCTATTTTTGAAATAATTCTATTCAGTATAGGCTCTCCATTTACTTCAATTAGAGGTTTCGGTTTATCTAAAGTTAATGGTCTAAGTCTTTTTCCGAATCCCCCAGCCATAATAACTACGTCAAAATTATCAGTTATAGTTTTTGTATTAATGTATTTTTTATCATATTTAATAAATCCTAAATAATTTTTTTTTTTGTCAACAACAGGAAAAATTAATATTTTATTTTTTTTTACCAACTTTGATAAATTATTAATTATGTTTTTATCTGAGTAAAAAATTTTTATTGGATTTTTATTCATTATTTTTTTTATAGGTGTATTTTTAGAAATATTTTTTAAAATTGATCTTCTAATATCCCCATCAGAAATTGAACCTATTAGCTTTTTTTCTTTGAGAATAAAGCAAGTCTTAATTTGATTTTTATTTAATTTATCTATTACAAATTTCAAATTTTTATTTGAAGAAATAATAATACTTTTGTTTTGCTGAATTATTTTTTTAATTTTATTATCCATTATTTAACAAAATACCATCATTTGTATTATTTAAAATTTTATTTTTTTAATAAACATATATATATCAATAACATCTATGAACTTATATTTTGAATTTTCTCAAAAAGGACATAATTCTAATTAAAAAGTAAGATTTTATGAACATTCTAAAAAAATTATCTTTTCTTTTATCAGTTAATGAACGAAAACGTGCAGTCTTAATATTTTGTGCAGTTGTCATCTTATCAATGATTGAGTTAGCTGGCTTAGCCTCAATATTACCTTTTATGGCTATATTGACTGATCCAGAAGTTGTCGAAAGTAATGCAAAACTTAATAAAGTTTTTCAAGCTTCAAAAATATTAGGTGTTGAAAATGAAAATCAGTTTCTTTTTTTTTCAGGTTTAATAGTTTTTTTATTATTAATTTTTTCCCTTTTAATGAAATCATTTGTAACATACTTACAAATTAATTTCTCTTCAGGAGCCAGATATAATATAGAAAGAAGAATAATTACAGGTTACTTAACTCAATCTTACAGTTGGTTTTTAGACCGAAATAGTGCTGATCTTGCCAAGAATATTCTTTCAGAGGTAGGTATGGTAGTTCAAAATGGTATTAGACCTATGATAGATCTAATAGCAAAGGGCGTTGTTGCTACTGCTGTAATATTTTTATTAATAGCAGTTGACCCGCAACTTGCATTAATTGTTGGTTTAATTCTAGGCTCTACTTACCTTACTATTTATCTTTCAATTCGTGGTTATTTAAAATTTTTAGGGGAGGAGCGTCTTAAAATTATTCGAAATCGCTTTACCCTAGTAAGTGAAGCTTTTGGAGCTATAAAAGAAATTAAAATAAGCGGTTTGGAGAAATTCTATATTGATCGTTTTTCTACTCAGGCAAAAAAATTAACTAGATATGAAGCTTTCTTTTCTGTTTTAAATCAATTACCACGTTTTGCCATAGAGGCAGTTGCTTTCGGTGGAATGCTTTTGCTTGTGCTTTTTCTAATGGCAAAAAGTAGTAATTTTTTAGGTATTGTTCCAATACTTGTTCTTTACACACTTGCTGCGTATCGATTGATACCTCTGTTGCAGGCGATATACATGAATATTAATCTTTTAAGATATATCGGTCCACCTTTAGAAGCATTGAATAAAGAATTAAAAAATTTAGAAATTTCAAGTCTAATTGAAAGTAAAGAAATTTTGCAACTTAAAAAAGAAATTAGTTTAAATAAAATTAACTTTCAATATTCAAGTGAATCTCAATTAATTTTAAATAATATAGACTTAAATATTTCAGTTGGATCATATGTTGGAATTATTGGACCCACAGGTTGTGGAAAAACAACTTTAATCGATATAATTCTTGGTCTACTTGAAGCTAAAGATGGAGACTTAAAAATTGATGGTAAAGTAATTGATAATTATAATCGAAGAGCATGGCAACGATCAATCAGTTATGTTCCTCAACAAATTTTTTTGTCAGATGATACTATTGCAGCAAATATAGCATTTGGAATAGATCCAAAAGCGATTGACCAAAAAGCTGTTATAAATTCGGCAAAAATTAGCTGTCTACATGATTTCATAATCAATGATTTGCCCTTAAAATATAAAACTGTTGTTGGTGAGAGAGGCGTAAAGTTATCGGGAGGACAAAGACAACGCATTGGTATTGCTAGAGCATTATATAATGATCCACAAATTCTTATTATGGATGAGGCAACTAACGCTCTGGATAACTTAACTGAACAAAAAGTCATGAATTCAGTCCTTAAATTAAAAAAAGTGAAAACTATAATTTTAATAACACATCGTTTAAGTTCGGTTAAGAATTGTGATAATATAATTTTGATTGAAAAAGGCAGAATTTCACAGCAAGGAAAATTTGAACAAATATCTCAAAACAGTGATTTTTTTAATAAAATTGATGATGAGTAAAAAAAACGTAAATAAATTATAATTTAAAATTTTAGTCTAAATAATAAAAAAATTATGAAAAAAATTAATTACATTACTTTTTCATCTATACCATCATTATTACCAAGTTCATTACAAATTATAAAAACATGTGAGAGTCTTTCGAAGTATAAAAACGATGTAACATTAATAAAACCTTGCACGGGTTTTAAAAGAATTTCAATAAGAAGATACTATGGACTTAAATTTAAAATAAATATTAAAGAATTTAAAGCTTTTAAAAAGTTCCCAAGGGGATTAAGTTTTTATTTATATTCATTAAGTTGCTTATTCTTTATTTTAAAAAAAAAAGATTCAATTACTATTACAAGAAATTATTTTGTTTGTTATCTACTTACTTTTTTTAGACAGAAAACAATTTTAGAAATACATCACGATACAACTATCGAAGGTAGAGTTACAAAATTTATTTTGAAATATTCTAATTTTTTTAAAAAAAAAAATTTAATTAATATAATTGCTATTACTAATTCGGTTAAAATTTTATTTATAAATAGATATAAAATTAATCCAGATAAAATTACAGTACTACCAAGCGGAAGTTCTATTAGGGTTAATCAAAGACCTAAATTTCCTAATAATACTAGAATGAAAATAGGATATTTTGGATCAATTTCTCCATCAAAAGGTATTAATACACTTATAAAATTATCTAAAATAGATCCTGATAACGATTACTTTATATATGGTGGAATTAAAAAAGAAATATTTAGACTTAGAAATGTGAATATTAATAAAAATTTGTTTTTAAACGAAAGCATACCATACGCAAAACTTTCAAATATAATGTTGAAAATGGATATATTAACTTTGCCATATACTAAGAAAGTTAAATCTGCAGGTGAAGTTGATGATATTTCCAATTATACTTCACCACTAAAACTCTTTGATTACATGGCAGTTGGCAAAATGATTATATCTTCTGATTTAAAAGTTTTAAGAGAGATAATAAATAAAAAAAATGCATTTTTTATCCAAAACAACGAAAATATATATGAATGGAAGAAAAATATAATTTTGGCAAAAAATAATAGAAATAGAATTTTTATAACCAGTAGAAACAATTTTAAATTGTCAAAAAAATATGATCATTTAAAAAGAGTTAAAAGTTATCTAAGTTTTTAATTTATTTTGATTATATTTTTTTTTATTTATGAATAAACAACCATCAGTTTCAATTATAATTCCTTATAAAGACAATTTAAATTATTTATTTTCTTCACTTAATTCCGCTATTAGACAATCTTATAGAAATTTTAGAATTGTAATTATATATGACAATGAAAATAGAACCGATTTATTGAAAATTAAGAAATTTCTTAAGATAAAAAAAGGCAACAAACCATCAATCTCTATTGAAGTGAACAAAGTAAATTTAGGAGCTGGAAATTCTAGAAATAAAGGAATAAAAAAAAGTAAAACAAAATATATTGCTTTTCTTGATTCTGATGATTTATGGGCAAAAAATAAACTAAAAATCCACATAAACCATATGGAAAAAAATAATTATGTTTTTTCTCATACTTCATACTACGTTATAAATGATAAAGATAATGTAATTTCTTTAAGAAATGCAAGACCAACCATTACTTTTAGGGAACTTTTGAAATCATGTGATATTGGATTATCTACAGTAATTTTAAATACTAAATTTATAAAAAAAAATAAATATTATTTTCCAAGAATTAAAACTAAAGAGGATTTCGTGCTTTGGTTAAAAATTATAAAGGATATAAAATTTGTTCATGGCTTAAATAGAAAATTAACATATTATAGGAAGACAGGTAATTCATTATCTTCAAATAAATTTATAAGTTTAGTTAATGGCTATAAAGTTTACAGAAATTATATGAACTTTAGTATTGGTAAGTCATTGTATTATTTAATTATTCTCTCGATCAATTTTTTTAGAAAATATTTATTTGAATCAAAACAATAATGCAATTCTATTTATATATATTTTCTTTTTTAATTATTTATTTGTTACTAATTAATTTCTTTTTAATAAAATTTAAAATAAGCCTAGATAATGAATCAATAAATGAAACACATAAATCTCTTTTGAGAGAAAACAATTTAACTCCTTTGTCAGGAACATTTTATTTTTTACCAATAATTTTAATTTTATTTTATTTTTTAGATACTGCTCTAATAGCTTTTTGTAGTTTGCTGTTTATTATAGGTTTACTTGCTGACCTTAAAGTTATTACTTCTTATAAATTAAGATTAATTTTTCAGTTTTTATCTTTTTCATTATTATTCTTCATAAATAAAGAAATTATGATTGATACCAGAATAGCTTTTGTTAATGATTTAATGAGCAATAATTTAACAAGAATTTTAGTTTGTACATTTTTCTTTATGGTTCTAATAAATGGTTTTAATTTGATTGATGGAACTAATTGTCTATGCACTTTAAATTTTGCTCTTATATTAATTTTTATATATTCATTAATCATCAAATTAAATATTAATTATTTTAATGATGAATTGAAAATATTTTTAGTTCCAATATTAATTTTTCTTTTTCTTAATTTTTTTGGTTATAATTTTCTTGGAGATGGAGCTGCATATGGACTAGGATTTTTCTTAGGATATATTTTATTAAATCTTTCTTTAATTAATAATTCTATTTCACCTTATTTCATCGCTAATTTACTCTGGTATCCGGCATTTGAAAATTTATTTTCTATATTAAGAAGAAATTTTTCAAAAACTAATAATTATTTACCTGATAATGATCACTTACATCAATTAGTTTTCAAATTTTATAAAAAAAAAACTAATATTAAAAAAAATTTTTTAATTAGCTCACTAGTTGGAATATCTATCAATTCTATATTATTTATAAATTATTTTATTGGCCTTAATTATTACAATCATACAGTGACACAAGTTATATTGATTGTAGCCGGTATATTCCTATATCTAATGTCCTATTACATTTTAAAAAAAAAACTTGGTTAAAAATTTTTTAGAACTATTATTTAGGGGGTTTTTTATTATAACAAATATATAATTCACATTATGGATAATATGATATTTTTTTTTGTATATTTTTATTTATTACTTATTTCTGTTATTGGATTTGGATTCTGTTTTCAAAACATATGCTTTAGAGGAATAAAAAAATTTGATGAACAAAAAATAATTTACACTGGATTCTATGGTTTATTTTTTTTGACTTTAATTTCTTTGATTACAAGCATATTTGTACCTCACAATTTCATACACAATATACTACTCCATCTCTTTGGAATTTTATTTTTTATATTTTTCAAATACGGAAAAAAGAAAGAATATCTTAAAACTATTTTTTTAATCTCTATTTTTACTATTTTAGCACTTTTAATATCTAAAACTCATGATGATTTTTCTTATTATCATCTCCCCTTCACAAGGTACCTGTCAGAACATAAAATTATCTTTGGCATGGGAAATCTTTTACACGGGTATAAATGGGTATCTTCTTTGTTTTTTTTAAACTCCACGTTTTACTTGCCTTTCATAGAATATTATTCTTTTCATTTTACTTCTTTATTTTTTCTGATCTTTTTTAATTTCTTTTTGTTAAAAGAAATTAGTTCAAAATCTAATCATGAATTTTTAAAATATTTATATATTTTTGCATTAATTTTTTTTAATTTATCTTTTAACAGAATAGCTGAATATGGGACAGATAAAGCTGGCCAACTTTTAATAGTAATTTTGATTATCAAAATTTTTCAATTAACCTGTTTTGAAAAAAATAAAATTAATTTCAATAATATATTATTGATAATCCCATTAATGGGATTTTGTATGACGCTTAAGACTTATTTTTTACCATATATTTTAATAGGTTTAATAATATTTTCTATTAATGAAAAAATTTTAAACTCTTTAAAAATTATATTATTATCTAAATCTTTTTTATTTTTTTTATTTTCATTATTTATTTATTTATTTCATCACTTCATTTCAACTGGTTGTATAATTTCACCTATAAGTTTTACATGTTTTGGAGATAATTTAAGTTGGGCATATGGTAAAGTACATTACGAAAGTCTTTCAAATGCAATGGAACGTTGGGCCAAAGCAGGAATGGGACCAAATTTTAAAGTTGAAAACCCAGAGGAATATATTCAAAATTTAAATTGGCTACCTAGATGGTTTGAATATTATTTTATGGGAAAAGTAAAAGATCAATTATTAATATTAACATTAACTTTTTTAGTAACTTTATTTCTTTTTAAAGATTTTAAATTTAAAGACAAGATTGTGTTTTTTAATAAAAAAAGCATTTTTTTTTATGGATTAATTTTAATAATTTTTTTTATATGGTTTATTAATCACCCTCAATTAAGATATGGAGGTTATGCTATATGTTTTTTAACATTGTCTATTCCAATAGCTTTATTTTTTCAAAAATTTGAAAATAAAGATTTTTTTAAAGAAAAATTGAAATACTTAGTTATTCTAATAATAGTTATTTTTAATCTAAAAAATCTTATAAGAATTAATGATGAATTTCATAGAGCTGATCATTATAAATTTAATAATTTTCCTTTTTTTGCTATTCCAGAAAAAAAGTATGATTTTGAAAAAACTCCATCTGGTTTAGTAGTTTATAAAACAGAAGGCCATTGTTGGAATACACCATCTCCTTGTGTTCAAAGTCTAGGTGAATTAAGTTTAAAAACTATAAAAAAAAATGGATATTATTTTTTTTACAGGTAATTAAGAATTTTGTATAAATGTTTTACTATAAAATAATTATAATTCTTTTAAACTTTTTAGATTATTTTCAACAAAAAAAAATTATCAAGCTAATTAAAAATAAATTTTCTAGACCAATTGTTGTGTTTGATATTGGTGCTCATTATGGTGAAACTATAAAATTATTTTCAAAAAAACTTAATATTCAGAAAATATACTCATTTGAGGCAAGTCCTAAAAATTTCCAAATTCTAAAAAAAAATATTTCTAAATTTCATCAGGAAAAAGTTGAAATTCATAACTATGGAATAGGAGACAAAATGTCTAAAGGTTATATTAATCAGACAATAGAGTCCTCCTCATCGACTATTAATAGATTAAATAAAGACTCAAAATATTTTAAAAAAAAATTGAAAATTTTAAATATTAAAAATAATGACTCATTTCATCATAAACTTCCAATTACAATTCTAACATTAGATCATTTTATAGAAAAAAATAATATTGAAAATATAGATTTGTTGAAGATAGATACTGAGGGTTATGAGTTTAATGTGGTGAAAGGATTATCAATGTATAGTAAAAAAATTAACCTAATTTATTTTGAGCATCATTATGATGACATGATTATTAAGGACTATAAATTTAGTGATATTCATCAACTACTAAAAATCAAAGGTTTTGTAATGATTAAAAAAAGTAAAATGTTATTTAGAAAATCTTTTGAATATGTTTACGAGAATCAAAATATTTAAATTTATATTTATAAAATTTTAAAATTTATTTTTTCAATCTTAATTTGTAGTATGACGCAAGTACAATAAATAACATTCTTAAAGTATTTGAAATTATTGAGGTCATTTTAGTTTCTTCTTCTTTCCTCTCATAATATGTGACTGGAACTTCTGTAATTTTAAGGTTATTTTTATATGCACCAATTAGGAGATCAAAATCTCCCCACATATCTTTCATGCCCCAATTTGATATATCTTTTTTAATTTTGATCCAATCTTTTTTATAAAATATTTTTGTTCCACATAAAGTATCAGTAATTTTTTTTCTAAATAACAAACTAAAAAGACTTGCAAAAAAACTATTTCCAATAAAATTAAAAAACTTCATAGCACCATCTTTTTGAGGATAAATCATTCTTGTGCAATTTATAAAATCAGCATTAGTTTTTTTTAATATGTCAATTGAAAATTCAATATCTTTAAAGCTCACAGTAAGATCAGCATCATATATTACAATTATATCACCATTTGAAATTTCTATACCCTTGTAAACGTTCTCAGATTTACATATTCCAGGACCATCATATTTTATAATTTTGTAATCATTTAATTTTTTTGATAATTTATCAATTTCATTATTAGTTTGGTCTGAAGAGTTATCATCTCCAAATAAATACTCATTGGATTGATCACTATCTTTAATTTCTTTTTCAAATATTTTTATATTATTTGCTTCATTTTTACACGGGATTATAAAAGAAACTTTCATTTCTTTACTATCTGAAAAATCTCGACTTATTTTTTTTAAAATAGTTATACTTGATAAGCAAAAGATATTTAATATTGGTAATCTAAATAGTCTATTAATTAAACTTGTAATATATGGAATATAAACTGGTAGAGCTATAATCTTTTCTTTTCTAATTACTTCTAAATTACAACTTGAGTACAAATTGTCTAAGTAAGAAGATGGTAGAAAATTATTTTTTTGTGGAGAAAAATTTAAAAAAAACTTTAATATTTTTATTAAAATCATCCATATTAAATTTCTGGATATAATGATTATCTTTGAATCATCTTTAATAATTTTAGATAAATTTAGCAAATTAGATGTGGGATTTGATTGATGTTCTATATCGGAAATTATTATTGAGTCACATTCAGAAATAATATTTTGTGTATTTTCTTTAACATAACTTATGTTTTTATTATAATCTATTTCATATTTTTCATCTATCTCTTTAACGAATATTTTCTTAGATTTAATATTTTTACTTAATATTGAATTTCCAGCACAAAAAATAAAAGCATTTTTTGAGCTGTCTAAACAATTGTTAATAAAATTTGCAATTTCATTAAACAAAAAAATTTTTTTATTTATAAATTTAAGTCTCTTTTCGAAATTTGATTTAAAATATAGAATACTTGAACGTAGATAATATTTATCTTTTAAAAATTTTGAACTACTCATTTATTATCTAATTCTTTATAACTTTTTAAATTTTTTTCCACAAATCATACATTTCTAATAAACTAGATAAATCAGTATTTTTTGTTAGTTTACAATTCGTATTAAATGTTTATAAACCTCCTGCCGGTGATTATTGCGGAAGTGTTATACCCGATCCCATTCCGAACTCGGAAGTCAAGCCTTTCAGCGCCGATGGTACTTTGTCTTAAGATACGGGAGA
>MDTB01115090.1_pt1 | contig 23073 bp, 22 predicted proteins | sample 811161 | NCBI WGS metagenome assembly MDTB01 (sample SAMN05326650, study PRJNA326480) | marine metagenome | isolation source: seawater | place: Mediterranean Sea | collected 2009
ATCTATCTTTAGGAGATAAATTTTCATTCGAAAGCTGACTATTCAAAGTACCCAACTCCTTTTTATTTGCTTTTATACTATTCTCAACACTACTAATCTCTGATGAAAAATCTCTTTCAGTTTTAATCGAAAGTTTAGATTCAATAACTTTTTGTATCACTTTAGGAGTTATATAAAAATCTCCTTTAGCTGCATTTTTTACACAAGGGATACTCCATCCCTCCTTCTTGTCCTTCTCTACCTCTTCTTTAACCTTCGAATAAACTAGTTCAAACAAATCTGTCTTAGCAGTAGAATCTTGCATCATACTCAAGTAGGCAAATTTTAATTTGTTTTCAAAATACTTTTTACTCTCCATCCTATAGTTTATTTCAAGATTCTCCATCTCACCTTGAGAATTTGTATCTTCTTCATCAACTATTTTTATAGAATCCAGGTATCCTTTCAAATCAGACTTATTCTTTTCCTCGAGACTCTTCAAAATAGCCATATTAATGAAAACATCAGATATTTTATTAATGTATTCTTCTCTTCCCATATTGCTCATATCATCTTTGAAACTGTCTGGAAGGCGGTTAGCAAGTAGCATATCAATACCACTAAGATGTAGTCTCATTGTAGTCGGATTTTCCAAATCTCTTAATTCATATCCATAACCAATATACTGTTTTATACAAATCCTGATATTAATACCCTCATAAGATTTATTCGCTCTATTTTCATAATAGAACATAATACAATTGAAATTCTTGCTATCTAACTTCATAAGCCAGTTTCCAATATAATATTCAGGAGACAAACTAGATGAGCTACAAGACACAATCTTTAGAAAATTCTTGTATTCATGTTGAATATTATCATCCTTTAGCATCTCCATTACAAGATTTCCTTGTCTAATCTTATCTCTATAGCCACCCTTTAAAGATAGATTATCACTGTCAAGCCATTTTAGTTCATTCTCGCTCCACGCCTTACTCTTATCGTAGTCACTCATTGAAATACCACCTGGTTTCAAAAATATGGGATCTTTTGGAAGAGGTAAATTTAGAAACTCTGCCATAACATCCAAGTACCTAAAACTAATATTCTCATAATCAGATAACTTAAAAACCAAATGACCAGGACTAGGTCTGTAATCACTCATTCCAAAATTATTGTGTCTGTATGAATTCTTTCTACCATCCTTGTGAAATCTTGCAGTATCATCATTAGAGGCCTTGTGTTCAGCCCCAAGATGTTTTTCACTTGTAGCATTCTTTATCGAAATCTCATCAATGTTGTAAAAATTAGTACCATCTGCATAAGCCTTATACTGAACATACTGATGTTTCACATAATCATAGTCTAACCTTATTGAATTACTATTATAACTCTTACTAAAATTATGCTTAGATCTCCAAAAAAGGCGCCTTATTAACTTATAAACATTGTTCAATTCTCTATCATCATTTGGATTGAGCTTAAGTTCTTTCATTAGTTCTCTTACATTATTAGTTCCATCTGGTTGAAACTCATCAGTATCAGGATCCTTCTTTGTTGGATCTCCAAACCAAAATAATGTCCATTCTCTAATACCATGACCACTCGTTGATACTGTAATAGATTTAGCTGATGTTATACTATCTTCTCTAGCTCTCCTGTTACCCTCCTTAGCAGCATCAGCCCAACTACCAATTGAGACTGGTGACTGTGATACATTTCTTGGACTAATATTACTGTTTCTTAAATTAGTTTGTCTTGAATTTCTAACTGTAGAAACATTATGGTAGTCTGTTAGATCATTGTTAGGTCCCATGTGTTCATCTCTATCAATTACTTTCTTGTAATCAGTAACCGATTCTGAGCTTCCAACTGAATTAACTATAGCATTTGAACTTTCATTCTGAACAGTATTTACTCTAAGTTCATCTCTAAAAATTTCCTTACCAATGCTAGTTAAAACTTCTTTGAAATACTCAATATCATCGTCAATGTTGTAGATTACATTTCCTGAACTATCTTTTGCTGTTAGATGAATCTCTTTTCTACATCTTAAACCATGTTTACACAATTTACCTGGGTCTATGTGATCAGAACAGTGACCAAAGAGTCTACCTATATCCCTCGAAATATAGTGTAGATGATAACTAACCCCATCATGAAAACTATTATCATACTGTCTAACAATTGTTCCCATATCCACTTTAAACAGAGGATATTTTACGGTGTCATATTCACAACCATTATTCCAATTGTGAGATACCTCATAATACTTTTTTATTAGTTCAATCACAAAATTTTCTTCTTTATTTTCTTGTAAATTAGAACTAGAAGAATTTCCACTACTATAACCATAAGTACAACCTCCAACTGTTAACTTTATCTTAAAGTCTCTATCCATACTATCAAACCTATCCACAATTGACTTGTAAATTTCCAAAACAAAACATTTTAGAATATCTCTTGCCCTTTGCAATAGATTCTCGTATTTTTCTTTTTTACTTTTATCACCTCCTTTCAGTTGAGATATCAAATTATTTCCTTTTTTCATTCCAGCTAAGCAATCCCAAAAAGTATATATTTCTTCAGAATCACCATAAAGAATAGAATCAGAAAATTTAAATTTTCTCTGTTCATCAGAGATAGATTTTCCAGTACTTCTCTGATTCATTAAAACCTTCTCAAGCATTCCTTTATTTAGATGCTTTCGATTCACTATATCTAGACTAAGTACGGTGGATTTATCCTTCATTTCTTTAATTTCACTGTTAGAGTTATTTCTTAACATTCTTTATTGTATAAATTGCCATTATTGGTATATAATGTGCTTTTTTCAATTTTTTTAATATTAATAAAGAAATTGTACATTTTCATATTCGTTAATAATTAAATCTTAATAGCTTTTTAAGTTCTTTGGTGAAATATGAATAATATGAAAGATAATAGATTTGTTTTCACTTATAATCTTACTTAGATATGTCCAATGCATATGCTTTCTATCATTAGATGATTGAATATCCTTAATATCAAAAAAAGTACACTCTATAATTATATTTTTATAATTATAAAATTTACTATCATAAAATATATTTCTATCAGTATCGCCTATAAATAATAAAGCAGGACTCTCTAGTTCATAATTAATACCTATTCCATTTTTCTTCAATTCTGCTAATTCCTTTCCGTTTTTTCCTTTAAATTCTTCTTTAAGTTTTTTACTAATAAAATTAAATCCATAACTTAAAGTAGGAATAACATGGTGGGACTTTATTGCTTCAACAATAAACTTCTTTTTATTAAGAATTATTTCTCTTCTTTCATCTGGAACTAATCCATGAATTTTAAAAATTTTTGATGTATTAATTTTACAAAAATTATAGTTACATTTGAAGAAGGACTTTAAAAACTCTTCTAAAAAAGTCATAGATTCTAAATGACAATATATATTTGTAAATATATTACTATTATTATTTTCTAAAACTGTTAAATGTAAACTTGCAATATGATCAGCATGAAGATGAGTTATAAAAATATTATCTGGTTTGTTAAAATTCTGATAACCAGCATCAAGCAATACATTTAAATCAGAAATATAAAATGATGTTCTTAAACCCCCAATTGAGTTACCGTAAACATTCCAATTATTAATTTTAAAATTTTTCTTCCAAACAATATCACTAATTGGATCCATAAATTATATTTTAATTTTTATATGCTTTAATTATCAATTTTTTATTAATATTATTTTTGTATCATTGACATTTTTTGTATTATATTTATTTCCCTCGCTAATCATCCATTTACATGTTCTGTCGAGACCTTCTCTTAATGAAACTTTAGGACAATAATTTAATAATTCTCTTGATTTTTCTATATCTGCATATGTTAATGGAACATCTCCAAGCTGATTTTCAATAATATCATATTTTGCTTTCTTTCCAGTAACTTCTTCACAACATTCAATAAAACTATTTAATGACACTGGTTTTGAATTTCCTAAATTAAATATCTCACAACATAAATTATTTTTATTATCTAGAGCAGATATTATCCCATCTACAATATCATCAATATATGTATAATCTCTTAATGAATTGCCATCGCCATATTTTTTAAATTTTTTATCATTCAAAATTGAATCTAAAAATTTATATGGTGCCATATCAGGTCTTCCTCTTGGTCCATATACTGTAAAAAATCTTAAGCCTATTAATGGTAAACTGTATAATTGATTGTAAGTATTTGCAAATATTTCCATTGATCTTTTACTTGCGGCATAAGGACTATTACAAGAATTTACGTCATCACTTTCACAAAAAGGAACCTTCTCATTTAAACCGTATACACTACTACTACTTGCATAAACAAAATTTTTCACATTATTTTTTACGGATTGATCAAGTAAATTAACAAAAGCTTCAATATTATTTTTTACATATAATATTGGATTTTCAATACTATATCTTACTCCTGCCATTGATGCTAAATGACAAACTTTATCTGGTTTAACTCTTTCTATTATATCAGAGTCAATTACATCTTCTTTATAGAAATAAAAATTTTCATATTCAGATAATATATTTTTATTAATTTCTTTTATATTGATATCATAATAATCATTCATAATATCTACTCCAATAACTTGATAGTCATTTTTAAGTAAATTTAATGTAACATAACTTCCAATAAATCCACAACATCCAGTTACTAGAACTTTCATTTAATAATAAATATATATTATTTTCTTTAATTAAACTTGTTAAAATTTCAATTAAAAAATTATTCATCGTTTTTTATTTCTTCACTTATTTTTATAAACATAAAAGAAATTAGAAATCATTATAAAAGTATCTTAAAAAGAATACATTTAATATCTAATATTATGCTAGAATTTATATTAATTCTAATACCTCTTTTTTATCAATTTATGATGATATTTTTAAATAGAAAATCTACTCAAGCTGCTTTATTGGAAAGGGAACTTGTTAATAATAATATCTACATTATAAGCGATAATTTTAAATATGATCAAAAAAAATATTTATTTTTAGGTATATTTTATTACTTATCAAATGACTTGTGTTATATGAAAAATGTAATTGATGCTTCAAATGAAAACAATATAAAATATTTTTTGAATAAGATTGGTGGAAATGAAAATATAAGTATAATATTTGATACTTCTAACGACAACGATAATATATCTCTAAATCTTATAAATTTTATATCAAAAAAAAATAAAATAAAAATTAACTCTTACATACCAGAAACAACCAATGGATCTTCTGTTCTTTTAGCATTATCATCAGAAAAAATATTTATGAATAGAAATAGTTATATATCTCCATTAAAAAATTTAATTGAATTTAACCCTAGTAAATCGCCGTATGATTTACAAGATGAAAAATTTGGAAAATATTATAGAGATTATAATGACATAAATTATTTATTAGATAAGTTTTTTATTAATAAAAAAGATCTTATTAAAAAAATAAGGAATAATTTCATTTCTACTGATTATTGTAATATTTATTTCGACATGAAAGATCTAAGAAAATTTGGTCTTCCTGTTGAACTTATTAAAGACGAAAAAATAAATAAAATTTTTAATAGCTTTAGAAACATTAAGTTGAACTACTAACGACGTCATTCCTCACCTTCAAAAAGGCCCTTCGACGAATTAACTGAAGTATTGGAACTTGTAATAATTCCTTCACTTTTTCCATTCAACTCTTTCTGACAAGCAGAACTTAAAACAGACTCGTCATCAGAGTCGTCCTGAACAATTCCAGTCGCATTCCTTTGCTTCAAATCATCCATTTCCTTTTCCATCTTTTTCTTTGAAATCTTGATAATAACATTCTGCTTATCATTGACAGCAGGAACTTTAAAATCAAGACCCTTACCTTGAAGGTTCTTTCCCTTGAGAATCATAGTGAAAAAATAGACCATCGCTTGCTTTGGATCTTTATCCCACCTGTATCCAGGTTCATTTGCTCCCTGATTTCTACTCTTAACTCTTCCATGGTAATCTCCAAAATCTAGATTTCTGAAATCTCCAGTGTCAACATCACAATCGAAATCATCACGAGGATCTTCCAAAAACTCTTGTATGTCCGACATATACTTGCCTTTCAAAGTATCAGACCAACTATTCTTCTTTCTCAAACACTCCTTGTTCAGTTCTTCAGCATTCCCATGAGCTGCTTCTAACTCAAAGTCCTTATCTTCATTTGTCATTAGAGGTGACTTAAGCTTCTTCTTACTAGTCTTCCTATCAGCTTTCCCTGCACTTTGTACAGATTGAGTGTCAGATATGGTATCAGAAGTTTTGTCATCATGCTTTATTCTGTTAATTTTTGACATATGATTACCATCAAACGACCTTGCATTAGCATCAAGACTAGACTTAGATCCTTGATTAGCAACATTAATTACCTCACTAGAAACACCAAGCAAACTCTTGATTATATCTAGTGAATCACTATCGTTACCATTAAATTCTTGTCTACTCAACAAGTCAACAAACTTTTCCATTATCAAAATTTTGTACTTCTCAAAATCCTTCTTTGAAAGGGTTCCAAGAGCTACTATCGAGTTCATATATTCTTTTCCGCTATTTCCATTCAAACCTGTGTATTCTTTCCCACTCATTTGTATAAATTTAGAAGCTGAGAAGATGATATATGGATTTTTTTTTCAATTTTTTTATATCTAATAAAGTATATATGGAATATAGGGGATATGAAAAATGTAGAGAAAAAACTGTATCTGACACTTTAAGACTTTATGATCAAAAAAAACTAAAGGCCTCAGGTGATAAAAAAGTTACTAATAGAAAACAAGCTATCGCTATTGCATTATCAAATGCAAAGTATAATTGTAAATACTCAAAAAATGACTACAAAAAAATATATGATAAAGTTAAAGAATTTTTATATAATGATGATAGAAAAATATCAAAGAAAAAAGTACCTCTTACGAATGTCGTAGAGACTATAATTTTGATAAAAAAATTTGTCAAAAGTGATAAGAAATCAAAAGCAAAAAAACTAAAACATGACCTTATTTTTAGAATTGTAAAAGCAGGAAAAGATGGAATTAAAATAACAAAAAATATATTTGATGAATTATATCAAATTAGAGATATCTAGTTAAATACTTAAACAGTTCTCAAGATATATTATAAATGTTAATTAGAAAATGTAAAGGATGTTTATATGGTCTAATTGAAAGAATAGATGAAATATTTTTAAAAAATATACCGAACAACTATAAAGATAATCAAATGAAAAGAGACAATTCAAATTATCATATTACAATTATAAATTCAGATGAACTTGATAATATAGATTACGATGATAGATATATTGAAATCAAATATATTAATTTTGGTTTATCTAAATTACAAAAAGATAATAATGAAGTATACTATTTATTTATATATTCAAATCAACTTAATGAAATAAGAAAACAATTTAATTTAGAACCTAAAAATTTTCATATAACATTAGGATTCAAGTTTAATGACATTCACTGCAAAGAAAAATCACTTAATAATATAATAATAAAAAATGAAAACATTGATGAAAATGAAATTATAGAAGAGACATTTACTAATCATGAAATAAGACAATATATTAAAATCAATTACTACTTTCCTAAAATTCTTATCAAAGAACTAAAAACTAACTATAACTTATATCAACATAACATTGATTTACTAATAGAAAATAAAAATTACTTAGGATACATTTTCAAATATCAATTATCAAACAATATTGATGATTTAAAAGTAGCTATTGATAATTATGATCATATAATTCATAAGAAATATGATCCAAAAAATATAGGAACATTTAATTGCATCAAAAAATTAAATCAAGAGATTATGAAAGATAATTATGAATATAGAAAAAAAATGTATTATTATTGTAATGAATCTAATAAAATATTGCAACATGACATGCCAAGAAATTTTTCTTGGGTAATTGAAAATAAATTAGGAGGTATTTCTAAAATAAATAGTAATAAAGATATTCTTGTACTACAAACTTTAGGAGTAAGAAAAATATATTACTTCTTAGAAAAAAATTACTTTGATGATATTGATTCTAAGGATATTAAAATTAATTATGTTCATTGTATTAATACAATGTCTCCAAAATTAGAAGATATGTTAAATACTTTACAAAATGAAAATTTTAATGAACCAATTCTGTTTGGTTGTTTAGGAGGCTTTGGTAGAACTGGTACTGCTCTTGCATCATATTTATGTTATTATGGAATTGACGGAAATAAAATGAGTTCAGAAAGAGCTATAACTTATTTAAGATCTGTTAGACCAAAAAGTATAGAATCAGATGTACAAATGGATTTTGTTAAACAATTTTCAAACAGTTTATATAGATTGTCTAGCAATCATAATAGTTTAATAAAAAGTAAAATAAAAACACAAATACAATTTATAATGTTAGTTGGTCTACCTGGATCAGGTAAATCAACATTTACTGAACTTTTTTTAAGCAATGGAATGAACACAAAAGTTATCAATCAAGATATAATGGGAAGAAAAATATCAGAACAATCTTTATTAAAATTTATTAAAGATTCTGATATTACAATTTTAGACAGAGTTAATTATACAAAAGAAGATAGAAAATCATGGCTGGATAATACTTTGCTTTCTCCTAAACAATGCTTGTGTATTTATTTATCAACTCCTAAATTTGTTTGTATAGAAAGAGCTAAAAATAGAGATAATCATCCAACTATAAAAAAAGGTGGAGGAGAAAGAATAATTAATGATATTGAAAATAAATTAGAAATTCCTACAAAAGAAGAAGGATTTTCCGATGTTATAATTTTACAAGATGAAGAAGATGTAAGAAATTATCTAAAAACTTGGAATTGTAGCAAAATAGAAATTGAAAACAACGGTACGAATTATATACACAAATTTCCTAGAACTCAACATATAATAAATATAGGTGGAGCATCTGTTGATGATAGAATTTTAGATAAAAATGGATATTGTGAATTTATGAATAACGATGACGTGTTTATTGCTGAGAAAGTAGACGGTGCACAATTAGGAATATCAATTAGTGATGATTATAAAATACTAATTCAAAATAGATCACATTATGTTAATTCTAAATCACATAGTCAATTTGAAAAATTAGATAAATGGATTATGGATCATAATGATTCTTTGTATGAAATTTTAGATCAAGATACTATATTATTTGGAGAATGGTTATATGCAAAACATAGTATATCTTATAATAATTTACCAGACTATTTTCTTGCTTTTGATTTATACAATAAGAAAAAAAAGTTATTCTATAATAGGGATATTTTAGTTAAAAAATTAAAAGATACAAATATACATTTTGTTAGGGAAATGTATAGAGGTAAAATTAAAGATCAAAATCAATTACTAAAAATGATTGAACAACAATCAGATTACACTGATAGTAGGGTAGAAGGAATATACCTAAAAATTTTTGAAGGAGATTATATTAAAGGTAGATGTAAATTAGTAAGAAATGATTTTTTGAGTGGTAATGAACATTGGACAAAAGGAGGTATTCAAAAAAATAAATTAAAATTTACTTAAAATCATATTTAAGGTAACTAATAATGGATACCAAAATTAAAATTAATGAAAATAAGAAAGAATTAAATTTAAAAGAAAAAGAAAATAATGACAATAATTCAAATGATGATAACGATAATAATTCAAGTGATGATAATGATTATGATCAAGAATTTACTTGTGATGAGTGCGATACAACACAAGGTATAAATGCTTGTGAATTATGTAATAATGAAAACATATGCGAAGAATGTTATGGTCAAGGTGGAGACTATGGTCCTAATGAAATTTGGGTGTGTAATGACTGTCTTCCAACATGTTTAAAATGCAATTCGAAATTATATTGTGCATTTGATGAATGTTGTGGAGAAGGTAGAAGTGATATTCCTTTACAGATTCAACAAAATTGAATCTGTATATAAATATCTTCATAAAATTATATATATGCTTTATCTTTTATATAATTAATTAATGCTTTTCTTTTAATAGACATTTTTGGTGTTAAAAAATTTGCCATTTCACTTTCATTAAGTACAATTACTTTCTTAATTGACAAATAAGTTTCTATAGAATTATTAATTGAACCTAAATTTTCAACTGGATCATCAACCACTAATATATTATAGTCCAAATTTTCACCATAAATTATAAAATTACATTTTAGAAATTCTTTTAATTTTGTTTCAACTTCATTTACATTAACAAATTTACCATTACTCATCTTGTAATTTTCACTTATTCTTCCTGAATAATATAAGAAATCATTCTTAATATATCCACTATCTCCTGTACCATACCAAATCTTATTTTGTTTTGTAAATAGTACTTCGTTCGTTTTCTCTTCGTCATTCCAATAACCTTCCATTACATTAGGTCCACTTACACATATTTCTCCATTAAAAATTTCAACATCAATACCATCCAAAATTTTTCCAATAGAATTAATATCTCTAGGTTCCGTTAAATGATTAACAGAAACCATTGGTGATAATTCAGAACATCCATAACCTTCACATATTGGTATATTATTTTTTTCATAAAAGTCTCTTGTTAATCTATCAAGCTTAGCTCCACCACTAAAAATATTTTGAATATTACCACCAAATAATTTTAATAATAAAAATGGTATAATTTTTCTTATTAATGGTTTATCTAAAAACATAACTTTATTTTTTACAGTCTCTAATACTTTTGGAACTACGTATAATACTTCAGGTTCAATTTCTTTACATTCATTTATAAATTTTGTTTTATCTGTACACAATGCAACTTTATTATCATTAAGTAAATTATAATATAATTCACATGTTAAACCATATATATGTGCCCATGGTAAAATATTTAAACTAGTAATATTAGTAGGTATATCATTAAACCTATTATGAATCGCATCAATATTAGACAAAATATTTTCATGACTAAGTTTAACTCCTTTTGGTTTTCCTGTTGTTCCTGATGTATAAATTAAATTACTAAGTTCATTTTCTATTGGATCTAAATTAGTAATACTTTTAGTTGGATTTAATTCAGAAGATATTTTAATTATATTGTTAAAATCTAAATTTTCATTTGTAATAAATAATGATGCCCCACTATCTCTTACTATATGATTACAGTGATCTATTTCTTGTTGTTCATATAATGGAATCCAAATAATACCTTTTGAGTAAGCTGCAAGATTCCATGATAGCCATTCTACTGAATTTTTACCTTTGTAAATAACTCTATCCCCTTTTTTAATTCGATAATATCTAAATTTTTCAATGCATCCATTGATATTATGTAAAATATCTTCTCTAGTATGCCATTTCCATATTCCGTTTTCTTTAGTTTTTATAAAATTAAATGATGGATTTTGTTCCACTTTTTTTAGGAATGATTTAAATATATTCCTTCCCATTAAGTAATTCTTTAGTGTAAACTTTAAATAAAAATTGAATATTTTTTTTTATTTTGAACAATAAATATAAATGATTGAGAAAGATATTTCTGAAAATAATATTAATAATTTAGTTGACGATGTCTCATCTAAATTAAAAATTGATAGTAGACCAACATTTTTTATTGATAATAAACCAATAAGGGCATCAGGTATTCTCTGTTATGTTTATGATAACATTAAAAAAAAGAAAATATGGTTGTTTAGAAGAGAGAATAAAGTTTCGACATCTTACTATTGTGATACAGGTGGAAAATCAGATTGTATTGACAATTCACCTATTGAAACTGCAATAAGAGAAACTGTAGAAGAAACAAATGGTCATCTTTTTTCTAAAAAACATAATAAGAAAAAATGTTATGCAATATTACAAAAAATAATTAAAAATGAGGTTAATACTATTTATATTAAAGAAAGTAAATATTTATTATATTTGTTAAAACTTCGATTTAATACAATTAATAAACCATTAGATAGATTTGGAAAATCAGAAAAGTCGTTAGGAGATGAAAGTAAGACTCATAGTTACTTCTGGTTAGATGAAATACCAATCGAAGACTTACATCCTAGATTGAAATATATATCTAATAAGATTAAATAATAATAATTTTAAGAAAATTTTTAATCTTCTTCTTTCTTAAATTTTTTTAGCTCTTCATCTATTTTTCTAACTTCTTTCTTATTTATAAATTTATCTGATTTATTATCAAAAGAGTTTATCTCTATATAAATCTTTGTTCTGAATTTTATCATTCCTTTACTAGTTTTAGCCTTATAACTATAAGTTATAATAAAATTATTATCTTTATCATGAACTATAGATTCAAATATTATAATACCTTTTTTATTGATTTTTGAAGATTTTTCAAATAATAATCTATCTTCTTTTTCATCATAAAATATTAAAAAACTGTATATTTGATCTTTTTTAAATTTTTTAGCTGGTATCCCTAAATTATAATGTACACCAACTCCTCTATTGTTATTTTCAATTTCTAAATCATTTTCGTGTCTCTTATAGTCTAATTTACCTTTTAAATTAAAAATTATTTTTTTATCACCTCCCAATTGATCATGTAATTTTAAGAACTTTTTTTTGTATTTTAAATACAATTCTTTATATTCTTTGCTCATTATATAATTATAGATATTTATTAACAAAAATAATTGAAATATTATTAAGCTGAATAATTTATTTTATTATTAATGGATAAAGACTCTAAATATTTAAATTATGATCCTTGTATATGTTGTTGCTTTCCATGTCTATTTATAATTTCTATTATTGAAAAACTATGTCAATCATGTTGTATATGTTTCTTAACTTGCTATGGTTTAGGCGAATCAAAAGATGAAGATACTATATCAACTGTTTATCCAAGTGTTAATTATAACAATACCCATACAGTAGATCATATAATAGAAATACATAATCAAAACGTAAATTTGGATAAAGAATCAAAGGAAGAGATAAATTTATAATTGAAAAAAATGAATTTTTTTTATAATCGATACTATTATAAGAAAAATATGAATACTGTTGAAATTGTAAAATCAATTAATATCTTACCTGATGAACTAGCTAATATTATTATGAATTATTATTGGGTTGATATTTATAAGCAAAGTATTGAATTCTTAGAATCATCAATTTATGATTTAAATAAGATTTTAAATTTTATTGTAAAGTTTATTATTCGAGATTACGACAGACTATACAGCAATTTTCATTTGCACTATTATTATTATAAATATAATGACATGTTAAAAAAAATAATTAAAGATAAAGGATTATTCTTATTTCTAAAAAAATACTTTAATGTACATTTTTCTGATCCAGATACAATCGACGTTTATCAAAAATTAGATGATAAAATACGATACATTGGTATTGTATCAATTTCATTGTCAAACTCACAAAGATATGTTATTTACCATAATTTTAAGAAATTTAATGAAGTTTAATTTATTGGATCAAAACATAGCGGTAACATTAATTCATCGTCGTATATTTTTGTGAGCATTCCTTGTCTATAATAATCCATCAATTCTCTGCCTACCAAACCATTTAAAGTGCTCATATGAGAAACCAATAAAATATTTTTATTAGTATTATCATATTTTTGTTTTATATGATTCAAAAAATTAGATGATCTATCTATTAAATCACTATCTGATTCTGGGTATTTTAATTCATTAAAATTTAAAAATGGCTTATAATTAAAATCTATTAAATTTTTTCCATAAATATCATCTTTATTTACATCCTTTATATTAGAGTTATCTTCATCAAATGTTAATGCCTCATTAAGTGAATAATCGATTTTTACTTTTTTATTTAAACTTAATAAATAAGGTTCTATAGTTTGTATTGTTCTTTTATATGGAGAAGAATATATTTCCTGAAAATTACATTCAATTAATTTATCTTTCAAATGAAAAGAATCTCTAATACCTTCTTCATTTAAACTTGTAAAAAATGTATGATTCCGAAATCTCTTCTCATGACGTAAAATAAATATTTTCATAATATATAAATATATGTACATCTTTATATTATTAAATCAATTTTTTTATATATTCAAAGATTTTTTCTGAAGTAAAACCAAAATAATCCATGACTTCTCTTCCCTTACCTGACACTCCGAATGTATCTATTCCATAACAGTAGTCAGCATATTTGTGCCATCCTAATGTAGATCCTGATTCAACACTAATTTTTGGTACATCTTTTGGAAGTATGTAAGCTTTATAATCTTCAACTTGTGAATCAAACACCTCAGTTGACAACATTGATACAACTTTTATATTTCCATTATATTTTTTTGCAACCTCAATACAAAGACTCAAATCAGATCCTGTTGAAATTAATATCAAATCTATTTTTTTATCATTAAATTTTTGAAAAACAATATAACCTCCCTTTAATGAATCATCTGATGTATACTCATCTAAATTAGGAAGATCCTGTCTTGATAGACAAATACATGATGGACCATTATGTTTTAGTGATAATTTATAAGTTGATATCATTTCATATCTATCAGCAGGTCTAAATGTTAACAAATTTGGTAGCGCTCTAAGAGTAGTTAAGGTTTCTATAGGTTGATGTGTTGGACCATCTTCACCAAGTCCTATTGAATCATGAGTAAATATATAAATAACTTTATGTTTAGATAATGCTGCCATTCTTATAGAAGGATAACAATATGAAGAAAAAACTAAAAATGTACCTACAATTGGTAAAAATCCAAATGTCTCCAACCCGTTCGCGATTCCACACATAGCGTGTTCTCTAACTCCATAATGAATATAATTTCCGCTATAGTTATGTTTACTAATTGCATTTTGAATAGGAATACAATTAGATGAAGATAAATCAGCAGATCCCATTATTATTTTTTCATTATCATAAAGTTTATTAAGCATTATTCCTGAAAGTTTTCTTGTTGATATTTTATCTTTTTTAGAATTCATTGAAAAATAATATGAATAATTTGAAAATTCTTCATTAAAAATATTTTTTTCTATTATCTTAATTAATCTATTATACAATTGGCTTTCATCTTTTTTGTAATCATCTAACAATTTACACCAATCTTCATATTTTTCATTTCTTATACTAATTGTTTCTTCCCTAAAGTTTTTAGCTTTTAATGGAAATTCAAATTTTTTATCTGGATTCAAATTATATTTAATTTTTAATTCATTGACTGAATTTTCTCCTAATGGAGATCCATGACATTTTTCAGAGTTTTCTTTATCTGAATCAAAACCTATTTTTGTTTTTAGTATAACTAATGACGGTTTTTTTGATAATTTCGCATTTTCTATACTTTCAGAAATATCTTTTACATCTGTGTTTGCATTATTTACTACAAAAACATCCCATCCCATCGATTTAAATTTATCCTCTGTATTATCATTAAATGTGTTTTCTGTCTTACCATCAATTGTTATATTATTATCATCATATAATATTATCAAATTATCAAGACATAAACTACCTGCTAATGAAATAGCTTCACATGCAACACCTTCCATTAAACAACCATCACCACACATTACATAAATATTATTATCAATAATATTGTACTTATCAGTATTAAATCTTGATTTTAAAATATTTGATGCAATTGCCATTCCAACTCCATTTGATATTCCTTGACCTAAAGGTCCTGTTGTTACCTCAATACCATAAGAAACATCTTTTTCTGGATGTCCTGGAGTTTTACTATTTATTTTTCTAAAATTTTTTAAATCTTCTAATGAAATATTATAACCAAACATGTATAAAATAGAATATAGTAAAGCACTTCCATGTCCATTAGACAATATAAATCTATCACGATTAATCCATTCTGGTTCACATGGATTGAATTTCATTATGTTAAATAAAATATATAAACTTGTAGCACATCCTAATGCCATACCAGGATGCCCTGATTTTGCATTTTCTATCATATCCATACTCATTATTTTTACTATATTAATAAGTTCCGTATGATTACTACCCATTATAATACATATATGATTATTTTTTTTAAGATAACGAAATTTTAATATTATTTAAAGGATAATGAATAAATAGTTTTAATATGAGTAAGGTCGAAAAAATCAAAAGTTTTAATGAAATTCTTGAAACTTTCCTACAACAATTGTCTCCAATAATTGGTACAACTTACCATTTTTATTTTCAAAAATTAGTTAAAGCAAATGCTGTAATGCCAATCCAACAATTTTTATTAGAAGTTATTCCATTCAAAGAAAAAATTATGAACAAAGATGAATCCTATTTTCTAGATATTGAGAGTAATGCAGAAGATAAAATTCAGGGTGATGAACAAGTTCTTACTGAAATCTTAAGATTGAAAGACATATATTCTGGTTTAGACAATCAATCACGACAAGAAGTTTGGAACTACTTTCAAGCTCTTATTGTATTATCTGAAGAATACTCTACATGCTAAATTAAAATATTTTTCCAGTTTTTCTCAACTTGTTTAACCTTTTCAATATCAACATTCAATTCATATCCTTCATTCGTAAAAAAGTCGAAAGCATCAACTATATTTAGATTTCCATTAAGTTTTTCTGAACAAGACTTTTTTTTATAGATTGCTGGACAACCTCCCAAATTTAATATTGATGTATCATATTTATTGATATTATACTTCAATGCTGTTTTTAAATTTTCCTTCCAATAATCATCTGATAAATCTGTATGAAGATGTATAGATAAATCACTAGAACTAATATTTGTATTATTACTTATATCATTTAAAATTTTCTCTAGTTTTTCCTTTTTTAAATCACCAATTGTATCTGCCAGACATACTTCGTTAACACCTATTTCCTTAAATTTTATTACAGAGTCTATGATACTATTAATATTTATATCACCCTCAAAAGGACAACTACCAACACATGATAGATATCCTTTAACATATACATTTTTTCTATCTTTTATCATTTTAATCATTTTTGAGATACGACTAAAACTTTCTGAAATATTCATATTTATGTTCTTTATATTGAATGTATCTGAAGATGATGTAAAAAATGATATATTTTTCATACCATTAGAATTTGCAATATTTATACTCTTTTCATTACCCATCAAAAGGAAATAATTGTTATATTCATTCAATTTATTATAATGATTGTGAAGTTCTAAACTTCCCTTCATTGTTGGTATAACTTTATAGTTTACCAATGAACCAATTTCAATTTCATCAAATTTACACTTTGTTAAATCATTTATCAACATTATTTTTTGATCGAGACTCAAAATTTTCTTTAATGATTGGAGACCATCTCTCGCTGAAACATCACTAATTTTAATTAATTTTCTCATTATATAAATTAAGTTCTTATTTAAAATTATTATTTTCAATTTTCTTCGTTAGCATACTGTATTGTATACTCTCTAGCTAAACTATCATGTTCTTTCTTATTAGTTATTAATAATTTAGCAATATCTGGCTCAAGGGGATCATTTGGATTAGGTTCTGATAATAATGAACATAATGATAACAAAACTTTAGATATTGTAAGAGCAGGACTCCATTGATCTTTTAAAATATCCAAACAAATTGCTCCATTCTTATTTATATTACAGTGATAAATTGGAGTTTTAAAAACAATTTTCGGAGGTTTGAATGGATGTTCTGATACAAAATGAATATCTAATCTGAAAACTCCATTCTCATATGGAGTATTTTCAGGTCCAAATATTGTAGCGTTCCAGTGAGTTATATCATCTTCAAGTGGACCTGCAGAACAATTTGAAACAGGGTTTTCCTCCAAATCTTCAATTTCAGCTTTAAGCCTCTTAATTAATCTATTATTGGACATATATATTAATTTTAATTAAATAAATATTTAGGTCAATTTTTTTATTCACTCAATATTTTAGAAATTTCCACATTTTTTTCTAATGCTTCTGTAAGCTTGTTAATTATTTTTCCTTCTCTTTCGATAATATCTTTTAAACTACTAACTTGTAAAATTAATGCTTCATTATCAGATTTTATATTTTGATTTTCTATCAGTAAACTTCTATATTTTTCATAATCAATTTTTGGTTTATCGTTAACAACAGGTTTAACATCAATAGGTTTTGATGCAAATGTTCCCATAACTACAATAATTTAGATTAAATAATTAAAGTGGTTGAAACATTACTTTTAAACCAAAAAAATTAAAATAATTCTGGATTCCATTCTGGCCATATTTCATCCATATCCTTTTTTTCTATTCTTCTATAAGGTCTTATGTTATACAATTTATTCATCTGTGGTAAATCAGGATCGTCAGGTCTCTTAATAAAAGCTGCCTTGGTTCGATATCCAGTACCATCATTTCCAAATTTTATATCTTGACTTTTAGTTGTTAATGGTGAAATATAATAATATGCAACAGATTTTCTGTAAATATTCTCTGGACATAATATTTTTTCAGGTAAACCATGCCATGAAATATTATTTGTTTGAAAAATTATTGCAGAATTAAATTTTGGATATGTTTTAACCATACATTTTTTCATGTCATTTGACCATAATTGATTATCGCCATTCCATTCTTCTTTCCAATCCTTGGTAAGAAAAAAAATAATATTTAACCTTCTTTCTTTATTTTCCATTCTAGGATGTTTTTCATAATCTAAATGCATATTTAATCTACCGTATCTAGGATGACAATGTATTCCAGCTCCATGTAAATAAGGATCATATTCTAGATCTTCAATATTACTAATTTTTGAAAACACCTCAATTAGTTTTTTTGAAGATAATATATAAAAAAAATCTTTTAAAGGTTTTCTAAATTCATTTATTTTATCATTTGCATATTTAACTTCAATTGGATTACAATAATTATACCAATTTTCAAAATCAGTAGGATATGAATCGTATAATTTCTCTGCATAATCACTATTTAAAAAATTATCTATCTTAATATGTCCAAACGGTTCAGCATTTCTAAACCTTAAAGCTAAATTTTCAATATTATTAATCCAATCACCGAATAAATTATTATTATTTTCATCATTTTCAATTTCTCTTAAATAACTTTTACAAATATTTTGTTCCATTATACATGAAATTAGATTATAATATAATCAAATGAAAGTTAATATATTAAAAATTATAAAAAGCTAACTTTAGTAAAAATATATAAGATGTATTATATAGATGAAAATTATTTCTAAAACATTCATTTACACTTTAATTTTTGTATTAATTTATTTTATATATATAAATCCATTATTAACATTAAATACTGTAGGAATACTTAATTCAACAAAAAATATTTATGAATTTGATGTTGTTGTTTCCCACTATAAAGAAGATTTATCTTGGTTAGACAATTATCTACCTGAAAATTGTAGATTATTCATTTACTCAAAATCAAATGAAAAACCAAATTGTAAAAAAAAATATATTCATAAAATATTAAAAAATGTAGGTAGATGTGATCATACTTATTTATCTCACATTATTTTAAATTACGATAAAAAATTAAACAAAAACACATTATTTTTACCTGGTAGTTGCGATATATGGTATAAAAAATTAACTCTAAATCTATTAATTCATAATATCGGGAAATATAAATTTAATAGCCCTACACTAACAAGTAGTAAATTTTGGATTGGTGCTATGGATTTATTACTTTCATATAGCATTAGAAATGGATATTGTTCAGCACACCAAAATAATAGACATAAAAATTGTAAATTGAATAAATATAAATTTGACAACTTTGATGAATGGGTAAAATATTTTAACCTGAAAATAAATAAAATATGTTTTTGGGGTTTAATGCTTATTAGAACTGAAATAATTTATAATCGACCTAAAGAATATTATATTAATCTTAGAAATCATTTAAATTATGCTGATAGTACTATCAATGGTCATTTCATGGAAAGATCATGGTATAGTGTTTTTATGGAAAAATAATTTTAATATATTTAATAGATTAAATGTTATTAATCCTGCAATCACAATAATGTAACAAAAAGTGGTTGAAACTTTACTAATACATTTAAAAATATTTTAACAGATATTTTAAAATGGAACAATTATTTATCGATAATTTTAATTATCATTATTTAAATGCTGTTTTTAAAATAAAGAATTTACAAAATGAAATTTTTTATGGCAAATTCCAAAACTACAATGATTTGCAAATAAAAATTATTAATATTGGTGATAAAAAAAAATACAAATCTTGGTACTGGAAATATCTATCAAATCAACCAAATATTAATTGGAACATAGTTAAAAATAATTTAGATCAAAACTGGAATTATAAAATTATGTCACTAAATGAAAATATTACATTTGAAATAATAAAAAACTATCCATATTTTGAATGGGATTATGAACTTTTTTGTTCAAATATTAATTTTAATCGAGACCTAATTAAACAAATTCCTAAATTTTCGATAATACATTATTCGAGAAATCCAAATTTTAGCTTCGATGATTTGGTAGATTACAAAGAGTTTGATATTGATTGGGATCATTTATCAAGTTCTAAAATAATTAATCTAGAATTTGTATCTAACAATTTAGACAAAAAATGGAATTGGGAATTCTTATCATCAAATAGCTATTTTATAAACTATGATAAATATCATTCTCACTCTAATTTACCTTGGAATATGAATGGTTTAATCCAAAATAAAAATTTTTCTTTTGATCAATTACAAACAATAAGTAGCACCTATTACTTGTTTTTTAATTTGTATTCTAATAATGAAAATATCGACTGGAATTTATTAGATAAATATCCAAACATGAATTGGGATTTTGAAGCTTTATCTAAAAATAAATCACTAACATGGGATTTTTTAAAAGAAAATTTAGACCTACCATGGTCATGGTATGAATTATCCCAACATAAAAATATTACTATGGAAATAATTTTTTCTAATAAACATCTATATTGGAATTGGGAATCTGTTTCTAAAAATATAAATATAAGTCCTGAAATAATATTAAATAATCTAGATTTACAATGGAATCCAATAAACCTAATACTTAATAACATGAAGATATCTAAAAAAAAATTTGTTTCTATGAAACTGAAATCATATACTAAATTAATACTTTGTAATAGTAATCTAAATGAAGATTGTGTGAATTACATATCAGATTTTCTGTAAGGAATACAAACCTAAATACCTCTAATAAACTAGTTATGGAAATAAACTTCTGGTCCATTTCCATAACTAATATATGCAGGAGCACCTTGATAAGGATCACCTAACACAGAAACACCGACTGGAACCACACCCGGAACCACACCCGGAACCACACCCGGAACCACACCCGGAACCACACCCGGAAAACCAACCGGAACCACACCAGGAACACCAACCTGAACCACACCCGGAGAACCAACCGGAACCACACCAGGAACACCAACCTGAACCACACCTGGAGAACCAACCGGAACCACACCTGGAGCACCAACCTGAACCACACCTGGAGCACCAACCTGAACCACACCAGGAACTCCAACCTGAACACCAACAGGAACCATACCAATAGAATTAACCATGGTTGGTTGGGGCGAACTAGCGATGTTGATTGAACCATTGCCCATAACAGGATCTGGAACATACACCCTCGCTCCTGTATGATACCCAGATGAAGTTTGAGGTTGAATACTGATACCATTTGGTCCAGCATTTACCCTACCTCCAGTGTGATATCCTCCAGATTGGTTCACAGGTTGTTTCTTGGCTGAAGAACCACCAAACCCTTGACTAGATTTTTGATTTTTCAAATAATCATCAATCTTATCTAACCTTCTTTGAAAACTGGGATTAACTTCTGACCTACTCTTACAACGAACAGGATTTGAAGAAAACCCAGGATTCTTCTGATGGTTAGAAGGATTCGAAGATGACCCAGAACTCATCTGATGGTTAGGAGGATTCGAAGATGACCCAGAACTCATCTGATGGTTAGGAGGATTCGAAGAACCGTTTGATTTCTTCTTAGGGGCGGAAACAACAAATCCATTTACTGCTGCAAATGGAATGCCGTTGGCACTCAAAGATCCAATAGACTGGTTTTGACCACCAGCCTTGAACTTAGGACCTCCGACTGGAAAATGATTACCGCTACTTCCCGGAAGGGGAGTTGCAGTAAACACTACGGTGGGGGCAGAGCCTCCACGGTTTCTCTTATTAGAGTCATTAGATCTATTTGATTGATTGTACATACCATGCATTCTAAAAATCTAAAAGTTAATTAATAATATATTGCAAAAATTTTTCAATTTTTTTTATATTTCTAAAAGAATTATTAACAAGTCATCATCGTTCCTCCAAAGTTTCCAAGACCAAATTGGAATACTCCTCCTCCATCTTGAATAACTGGGAATGGAAATCCGAAACCTCCTGTATTAGAATTAACAGATACATTATTTTTTGGACGATAATCAATATACTTAACCTTACCTTCCTTATCATGATAAGGACCACAATATGGTAGAGTCTTAAAATGAGCTCTAGATGTGTTAGGACAACTTTTAGTTTTCCATCCTAAAAGTTTTGCGCTTTCAAGATCAATGTTAGAATCAATACCTAACTTATCAAAAGTTTCCTTTGAACTAGACATTTTCCACTTATCAAACCATTGCATGCTAGGAACTGTTCCATAATTGTTTTTGATGTAATCTAATTCATTCTCAAACATAATCATCTCATCAGAAGTAATAAGCCTTCCTGTAATAGGATGTGGGAAATATCTTGGTTGATTAATACGTTGTTGACGATTAGATCTATCAGGAATAGCATTATTCTGAGAATCATTAGGATCATGTCCTGGTGAAACATTAGTTCTATTATGTGTTTGAGGCACACTTGTACCATTAAAATTAGAATCAGTTGCGGCATTAGTTCCATTCTGTGTATGAGGCATACTTGGACCATTAGAATAACTTGCGGCATTAGTTCCATTATGTGTTTGAGGCATACTTGGACCATTAGAATAACTTGCGGCATTAGTTCCATTATGTGTTTGAGGCATAC
>MDTB01208985.1_pt1 | contig 23070 bp, 18 predicted proteins | sample 811161 | NCBI WGS metagenome assembly MDTB01 (sample SAMN05326650, study PRJNA326480) | marine metagenome | isolation source: seawater | place: Mediterranean Sea | collected 2009
AATTGGGATTCTGATGAATCTGTTGATCTTCAAAATAAGGAGCTCAATAACGGTCGTCTTGCAATGATTGCTGCCGCCGGAATGATGGCTCAGGAGCTAGTTACTCAGCAGCCACTATTCTAAATAATAACTTAAATACAACAATAATTATTATTAATCTTTCATTTATAATTGAATATTTTCAACAATTTCAAAAACTTTTTGCTCTTCAAGGTCTTGTCTAAACACGAAAGATTAGACACACGCACAATCAAAACAAAAAAATAGAGTTCCAGCCCCGGCACCGACTGCAGCGGAAGGCTGCGGCCGAGCACATGTTAGTCTTGGGCGAGAGCTCGAACTGAATGCCACAACCGCGGCAGGTTTGCAGCCGTCGGCCGTCGATCGTGTAGTTAATAGATTGGGGCTCGCCGCGCATTGCGACCACCGCGGGGATGGGCTCTACCACGTAAGCGATCACAGCGGGCTCTGGCACCGGATGGACTGGCTGTATCGGATGGGCGACCACAGACGGCATCGGTTCTGGCAATTCTGCTAAATTGATTGATTTAGATGGCATAATATAATTAAATCTAGATAAAATTGATATTACTTAAAATGAACAACGTATTATCAATTAACTATGTCAGACGAACAATTTGTAACTCAAACTATGTTAACGTGCTTGGGTAATAAACGCAGGCTTGTAGGTGAAATTAAAAATATTGCAATAGAGGTGGCTACCATACTTGGTAAGGAAAAATTGAGAATTGTAGATGGATTCTCTGGATCAACTGTAGTATCTAGAGAACTGGCTAGCATTGCATATGATATTCATTCAAACGATATGGAGAAATATGCTTATTTGATGGCGCGATGTTTTATGGAAAAACCTTCTGAAGAAGAGCAGGAAGAAATAGCATTCTATATTAATTCAATGAATAAATTAGCAGAAAATGGCCCTTATATAAAAGGTATTATATCCAAACTGTATGCACCAGATAATACATTTGACATAAAAGAAGGGGAAAGGGTGTTTTACACGCGTGATAATGCTCTTATAATTGATACTCTTAGGTCTTACATAACTACAACAGTGCCTGAACATTTACAGCATTATTGTTTGGTTCCTCTTCTTACAAGAGCAAGTATACACGCTAATACGGCAGGAGTTTTTAAAGGTTTCTATAAAGATGGAAAAATAGGTAAGTTTGGAGGTGCAGGAGAAAATGCGCTTGAGCGTATAACTAAACCTATTAGATTAGATATACCTATCTGGAGTCAATTTGATTTTAAAGCTACATGTTACAATAAAAATATTAATGATCTAATCAAAGATTTACCCAGCGAAATTGACCTTATTTATCTAGATCCGCCATATAATCAACATCCTTATGGAAGTAACTACTTTATGTTGAATGTTATAGCTGAAAACAATGAACCAGAAAAAATATCTAAGGTATCTGGCATTCCCGCTGACTGGCAAAGATCAGCTTATAATAGTCATGATAGTGCAGTAGAATCTATGAGTCAACTACTAAAAGATTGTCTTGAAAAAACGGCTTATGTTTTGTTGTCATATAATGATGAAGGTATTATAAAAAAGGCTGACTGGAATATTATATTTGAACCATATAATGTAGAAAAAAAAGAAATTGTTTATGATACCTATAAAGGTAGTCGTAATTTAAAGCATAGAAGTAATAAAGTAATCGAAATTATGTATGTTATTTCAAAATAATTTGCAATGTTTCATCAATAACGCGCTTGCTTATGTTTAATATTTCTTTTTTTCGCCATCTTGAAGCATCATGTTTCATGTCATCCCACTTATGAGCCTTTACATATACAGATGCAATACTATGCCCAGATCTTTTTTCTACATTAGTATTTTCTAGCATTTTATTTAGATCCGCATCTAGATCGGCACACGTAGTTGTTGGTGTAACGCCAAGATAATGATTTGGATAACCAAAATTCATCATCTCAATGCGCTTAGCAATAGTCTCGCTTTTGTGAAAGTCACACCCTGATGCAAAGATAATATAAGGAAAGGCATTCATATGAGCACAAAGCATTTCACAACCTCGAATATTTTTAGCGGCTCTTTCAATTGCATTTCCCAATGACTGTTTTTTTTTGCCTTCTGCAAGCCTCAGATCATTTGTTCCTTGCACTTTATCTTCACCAATAAATACTGGATAGGTAATATCATTAAATGTAGCAAATATGATACCACCATCTGGTTTCATAGAGACGCCTCTGTTATCTGGATTCGGCTCAGGTCCTCCAGCATTATGAAATGTTTCCTGACAATCAAATAGTGTAATGACAGTTTTATATTCCATAGTTCCACCAAGGTCAGTAATCTTCTTTTCAGCATATTGAAGAACTTCTTTCATAGCTTCTTTTAGAGTAGCTTCTGATTCATTGCTGTCTTGACATAGATGATTACCATTCTTATGATATTTCGTATGTCTTGCTCTAAGACCTCCTGATTGAGTTGCGTGCTTGGAAACTTGTGATGCAAGACTCGCCATTATAAGTTTTTTATAGTAGATCTACTATAAAAAATTTCAAATCAATTTTTTGTTTTATAACTTATCTATCATTGCATTAGCTATAATACCGTATTTCATGATTGGCGTCCCTTTTCTTAGCCTTATTAATTTTTGCATGACGACCATTAGCCTTAGCTTTATTATAGTTCCTATGTTTTTTAGGTATGACCTTAATATAGTTTCTATATTTTTTAGGCATGGCCGTATTATAGTTCTTATATTTTTTAAACATGGCCTTGCGACGCTTTACTTTCATTTTACTTACCGTTGGTTCAGATTCTTTATAAAACCATGCATGAACATGTCCAGGCACAATTACCTCTTCACAAAAGTCTGATAGATCGCTTCTAATATTTGCCAAGTATTCATCAATATAGGGCTCTCCTGACTTCATTAATTTACTAGGTACGTATTCAGGTGCAATATCTACTATTATAACTTTTTCTTTTGCAATATTTATTGCATTATTTATAATTTTCTTACGTGCAAAGCTTGGCGCTTCATGCATTAAAAACATACATGTTACAATATCAAAGTCTTTCTTTGGTTCATAATACTCTGCATACCCTACCTCAAATGTTTTTCCAGGAAACTGCTTCATTGCTTCATGTACCATTTCTTGACTTGCATCAATACCAACAGATCCAAAAATATCTGATGTAGAAAATCCAGTACCACATCCAATATCTAAAATTTGCTTATCTCTACCCTCACGTTTTATAATCTTTTCTCTAATATCTACACTACCATATACAGTATTATCAATCATCTTTGTAAAAGATGGTGCTAACTTTGCATGTATCTTTCCAAGTAATCCGTGATTACCAAAGTTATGTATTCTAGGATCAAATGCATAATTAAGTGGATGCCATGCTTTAGATACTGGTGTTGTTAACAACGTTACAATAAAGGGTAGTGTTCTCATATTAAAATGTCTTAGTAAATATTCTTTACATCCTTTTGATAAAAACTGCGTTTATATACTAGTAATTTATAGCTCAGCAAACCTTGTAGGTATTTTGAAATCATCTTTAATAATTACTTTAAACTCTGAAGTTTGCATAATTGTTTTTATGCTTTTTGTAAAGAAAAATATTTATTTTGATATTAGTAAGGAAAATATTATTGATTATAATACTCTATGTAAGTGAATGTAAATAAACAAATATTTTTTAAAGTTTTTACTAATTCTCAAATGGGAAATTGGATTTTGGACATGTCCAAAATGTCCATTTGGAAAATAGAATGACAAAAAAAGTATTAAAAAAGTAAAAAAATGATAAATTAAAGCATAATGCTGATAATTTATTTTTTTAAGATTAAAATGTCCTTACCATAACTTTTTTAAAAAGACTTAAGTGCATATTTTTCTGTTGCTATTATAATGCATATTCAGCAACAAAAATATGCAAAAAATATGCAATATAAATATTATTGCGCAGTCTGTGACTATGGATGTAGTCGAAAGTTTTTATGGGAGCAACATTTAGGCACTCGAAAACATAAATCGGCAACGGAGGCAACGGATTGTCAACCAGAAGATATGCAAAATAGTGCCCTACATATATGTGAGTATTGTGGCAGAGAATATAAACAAAGATCGGGTTTATGGAGACACAAAAAGAAATGTCAACCACCAAAAACAGCAACGGTAACTACAACAGAAGAGCTAGTTGTATCAGATAATACAAATGATAGTGATGATACAGATATGCGTCTTCTTGTCAAAGAAATGATGACACATATGAGAACGCAAGCAGAACAACTTCAAGCTCAAAATAAAATAATTAGTGATATGATTCCAAACATGGGTAGTAATAATAATAATCGTTTTAATATAAATGTATTTTTAAATGAGCAATGCAAAGATGCATTAGATATGTCAGATTTTTTAGAATCATTGCAGATTCAATTAAGAGATTTAGATTATATTAGAGATAATGGTCTTATGGAAGGAATTAGCACAGTTTTTATAAAAGGTTTGAATCAGTTAGATACGTTTAAACGACCAATACATTGTACTGATGTTAAACGGGAAACTCTATATATAAAAGATGGTGGTGAGTGGGATAGAGATACTGGCAAAGAGAGAATGAAAACTGCAATAGATACTCTTGCAAATAAACATAGAATTGCGCTTGCAGATTGGGAAAGTAAGAATCCTAATTGGCAGCAAAATGAAAGCAAAAAAGATGAATATTTATTACTAGTACAATCTTTGATGGGTGATATTGAAGAGAGTAATGGTGAAAATAAAATTATTAAAACAATAGCCAAAAATACTATTATAGATGATAAGGTCAAAAATTGAAATAAACATAATGAATAATTTTTTGTTGTTATTTATCATAAATAATTGATAGATGTAAAATGATATTATATAGAACAATACTAATCTTATTAAATAGGCGCTTTATTACATCAAAAGAAGAAGTAATAAAAATATTATTTAGATTAATTACCAACCAGAAAATCCACCACCAAATGAATTTGCAGCCATTGGTTCTGTTGTATCATTACCTCCAAATCCTTCCTGGTCACCAGGAGTTTGCGCATTAGGCATTGGAGTAACTTCACTTTGATACATTAAATTAAAATCAGGATTTTCTTGAGTAGGCATGCTGGTTAAATTAGGGACTTGTGTTGTGACACCAGGATTGTTTGGTAAAAGACCGGGACCATTATCCATTGTGTCAGAGCGGCTTACATGATGTTGACCTGCTAAAGGTTGAGATACTTTTACATTATTGTTTACTTTGTGATTAGGAAAGGCATCTTCATTACGACCATGCCATTGATCTAGTAAGCGATCATATAAAATGTTGACTTTTTGACCAATCTTAGTTTGCATAGTTAATAGTAGAATCATAAATGGAAGTAAAAAGTTAATGTGACCTGCAGAAGAAGCTACATAAGCGGTTCCACTGTAAGTAGGAGCATATTTAATAGCTTTATTTGTAAAATACATCAATATTACTAAAAGAGCAAGTTGACCTACTATTTCTGCTAAAATCTCAAATGATCCTTTTGTATCATCTTCTTCTGGAATAATTTCCCCAACAGTCTTAAGAATAATTACACAAGGAAGAACAGCAAGACACATATATTGAAGCATATTCATCATTTCGGCTTTACTATCATCATCAAAATTAAAAACTGTCTTAAAAAATCCTTCTGCATTGAAACTTGATGTTTTAACAACGTCTGTAGCACTATCCATATGTGATATGAAAAGAAATTAAAATCATACATCCATAATGTATTATAAATGCTTCGTAGGGCAGTAGAGAGTCTAAAGATTGGTGTAGATGGTGAAAAACATGATGAAAATCAATATTTATCACTTATAAATGATATTTTATTGCATGGTGAAGAGACAATTGGAAGAAATGGAACAACTAAAGCTGTTTTTGGTGCAGGAATGGTTTTTAATTTGGAAGATGGAACGTTACCATTGCTTACTACAAAAAAAGTAGCATGGAAAACATGTCTAAAGGAACTATTATGGTTTATTCAAGGATCTACTGATAATGATGTTTTACGCAAACAGAAGGTCAAAATATGGGACGGTAACGCATCACGGGAGTTTTTAGATAGCAGAGGCCTAAATCATTTAGAAGAAGGTGATTTAGGTCCTGTGTATGGATATCAGTGGAGGCATTTTAATGCTGAATATAAAACACGTCATGATGATTATAGTGGACAAGGATTTGATCAGTTACAATATGTCATTGATCAATTAAAAGATCCTGAACAGAGATCATCCAGACGAATAATTATGTCAGCATGGAATCCATGTCAATTAAATGAAATGGCACTGCCACCTTGTCATGTGTTATGTCAATTTAATGTTATAGGTAATAAGCTTTCTTGTAGTTTATATCAACGTAGCGGTGATGTAGGATTAGGAGTACCTTTTAATATTGCATCGTATTCATTTTTAACACATTTATTAGCGAAACATTGTGATCTTGAACCACATGAGTTTGTTTATTATCTAGGTAATGCACATATATATGACGATCATTATGACGCTCTAAAAGACCAGATAATTAAAAAACCATATTTATTTCCAAAATTGAATATTAGTAATAAAAAAAGTAATATAAATAATTATATTTTAGAAGATTTTGTAGTATCAGATTACAATCATCATGAAGTAATTAAAATGGAAATGCGTAAATAATTTAAAAAAACAGTGTGTAAATAAATTATAGCAATGAGTGGCGCATCAAGTTTATCAGCAGCAAAACGTCGAAGAGGGACAAGTGCATCTAATACTACTAGTCAAGTTTCAAATAATAATCAGGTGATTGCTCCAGGTAAAATTCCAGGAAGAATGCCTCCACTTAATCAATTACTTTATGTTCATGAAGAGCGTATTCGTCGTCTAGAGAGGCTTGTTCCAGATGAGGGATTAGATAATATAAGTGAAGATGTTCTTTCAAGAAAAGAGTTTGTTAATGTAGTACAAATGATCAATGACGAATTAGGTAAAATGAAACAGCTAGTGTCTAATTTAGAATCGAGTGTAATATCTAACTCAGATACCATAAACAGTGCAACAGAAGATGTTAAAGAACAGGTTAAAGAAGAGGTTATTTCTAATCTTACAGATGAGGTAAATAATATTACTATATCAGTAAACGAAACAAGTACTAAAGTTTCTGAATCTAATTAAATAAAAAATTGATGTAAAATATTAATTTTTTATCAATCATAATACCAAAATGAAACTTGTAATCGAAGATCCAAAGACTGCTGAGCAACTTAACATATTGTTTACTAATTTGTGTTGGTTGGTAGAAATTGTAACTATTCATAAAGAAGAAAAAGGCTTACACATGCAAGGTATGGATTTTAGTCGCGTTTGTATGTTTGACATTGTATTAGCACCCGAATGGTTTACATTATATGAAGAAGATGATGAAGATGTAGAGATGATTTCAGTATCTGCACGAATATTTAATAAAGTGCTATCAACCTACAATAAAGATCAACATATTGTCATAGAGATATTAACCAAGAGTGATAAAGTAAATATGGAGTTTAGTGGTGGAAAAACATCATGTGATAAATATTTTGAGCTACCTCTTGTTTATTTAGAACAAGAACTTATGAATATTCCAGAAAATAAATCACAAGCAGATATCGTTATAACTTCTAAAAAGTTAACTGATTTAGTTAGTCAATTTGAAATATTTGATCAGGTTTTGACATTTCAGATGAGCGAACAAAAGGTATTAATGAAAGCAGCAGGGACAGATGGTTCAATGACAGCAAAATTGTCTTTAGAAGATGAACAGCTTATAGATTATTGTATTGAAGAGGAATTAGAATTAAATGTTTCATTTAGTCTCAATTATGTTAAACGTATTACAGGATTCAGTAAAGTTTCAAATGATGTTACGTTGGGTTTATCTGCGGAACGTCCGATGTTTATTATATATGATTTGGGTAACTCAAGTTCGTTAAAATTAGTTTTGGCTCCAAAGATAGGGGAAGATGATTGAAAGCGTTTAGTATTTAGAAAGAAAAAGTATATTGTATGTAGTAACAATGAACATTATTGTAAACTTGTTAATTTTTTGTATTGTACTTTTCTTGTATTTGCATGTTCATTTTCATCTTAAAACCAGCAATGATTTAGAAGTATATGAGATTGAACAACCATCAAAAGACAAACTTGAAGAAATATGTGATTTGCGTCAACCAGTTATTTTTGAGTATCCAAATGAAAGAATGTTAGAATCATGTACCAGGTCATCTGCATGTGATACATATGGTGCTTTTGAAGTAAAGTTGCGTAATGTCGCTACTCAACTAACAGATGATGAAGAAATGTATATACCATTATCATTAACAGCATGTTTGGCTGCAATTAATAAAGACAGTAATTCAAAATACTTAGTTGAAAATAATGATGATTTTTTGCAAGAAACTGGTATGATAAAATTATTTAAGTATAATGATTCTTTTATAAGACCATATATGGTATCAAACTGTTTATATGATATATCATTTGGGTCAAAAGATGTTAGGAGTCCTTTTAGATACGATGTGAATTATCGAAATTATATATTGGTAACAGAAGGTTCACTCAAAATTAAATTAGCTCCTCCTAAGAGTGCAAAATATTTATATGAACAAAAAGATTATGAAAACTTTGAGTTTAGATCACCAATAAATCCATGGAACATACAACAACAATATAAACCAGATTTTGATAAAATTAAATGCTTAGAAGTAGTAGTTTCAAAAGGCTTTATGATTTATATACCAGCATTTTGGTGGTATAGTTTTGAATATAGCAATAACACAACAATAGCAAGTTTTAAATATAGAACTTACATGAATAATGTTGCAATAATGCCAAAGCTATGTATGAGATTATTACAAAGTCAGAATGTTAAACGTCAGATAGCACCTATTGTAAATCTAGAAGAAAGTAGTGAAGATGCAGAAAGTGATGATAATAAAAAAGAAAATTGAACATTTTAAAGATAAATATTCCATTTCTATATATAAAAATATAGATATGGAGTTTATTGCAGGTGATAAGCATTACACAAAGTTTGTTATAAAAGGGGATGTTGACGTATCTATTGTTCCGGCAGAGAAGAAACTTATTACTGGAGATAAAATTGATGAAAATGGCAATGTTATAACACCATCGCAACATCGCAGTAATTCTTTACAAGGTATTTTAGTTATTTCTGGAACGTCATTTGGTAGAACTGGACGCAATAAGCTTTTATATAAATGTATACCAAATAATAAATCCTTACCCGTATTCTTAGTAGGATATGAAAATAAAAATAAAAGTTTTGAAAAAAATAAAGTAGATAAGTTTATAACATTTAAAATGTTGCACTGGAAAGATAAACATCCCGAAGGACAAATAGTTGAAACAATTGGTTCAGTAGATAATATAAATGCTTATGCAGAATATCAGCTGAGATGTAGAGGGATTAGTGTTGCTATACAAAAGTTTAATAAAGATGTTTATAAACGGGTTACACAATTGACGGTTAAAGCTAATAATAGTTCGTCAATACCGAAATTATGTCAGGAAACATATAAGATTAAAACTCGCATTGAAGGTCATAATATTATATCTATCGATCCTGAAGGGTGTGTAGATATTGATGATGCATTTGAAGTTGTAAAAATAGATGAAGAAACTAGTAGATTGAGTATTTATATATCAAATGTTCCACTGATAATTGATTATATGAATCTATGGGAACACATGCCAACACGTGTAAGCACAATATACTTGCCAGATCGAATGCGACCAATGTTACCAACTACATTGAGTGAAGGGTTATCTAGTCTAAAAAAAGGAGCAGAGCGCACTGTATTAGCGTTAGATGTTATAGTAGAAAGAAACGAATATGGGATTAAGATACGTTCAAGTACATTTGTTCCATGTTTAGCGCAAGTTAATAATAATTATGCATATGAAAGTGCTGAAATGTTTATAGATGAAAATTACATCAATGGGATGGCCTTAGTAAGAGATCTCAATTTATTGAATCCTTTGGTTGATAATGTTAGTGATAGTCATAAATTAGTAGAATGGATGATGTTATATTATAATTGTGAATCCGCAAAGTTTCTAGAAGGCAAAAATATGGGTATATTTCGATCATTAAAAACAAGATATATTAATTCAGTGCCAAAAGAAATAGAAGACTTCGTTAAAGGATGGCATTCAAGTGGAGGTAATTATACTCGTGATACAAAAAGTCATGATATGATAGGTCATTTATATGCTCATACGACATCTCCAATTCGTAGATTAGTAGATTTCATAAATGTATTTGAAATCAACAGATTATGTGGAGTTCTTTATCATAATTTAAATGACTTTACACTATTGTGCAAAGTCGAAGATATAACATGGTTAAATGCTCAAATGAAAGGAATAAGAAGAGTTCAAAATGAAGTTAAATTATTAAATATAGTTACAAATAATGTAGATGGAATAAAAGATAATACTCAAGAAGGCTATATTGTAGATATAGATGAAGTTTATGCAACAGTTTACTTTTCAAAACTAGGGTTCGTTAATCGATATAAATATGGATCTGCCAAGCCAAGACTATATGTTAAAAATATGTATACAATTCACTTGTTTAATGATGAACATAATTTAAAACAAAAAGTTCGTATATCACTTGTATAATTAAACCACGACATGGGTAACTCTTAGTTGCAAATCCAACACAGCAAGCCTGATAAGAAAGGCCGCAAGTCCCGCATGACGTATCTTAATAATCAGCATTAGCTACTGGGAATGATGGTTGCATTGCAATACCACAAACTCCAGCGTCATTAGTACTATTGGAGCGAGCTATCTTTACATATCCTTGATCTCCCCATTCTGGACCCCAACTATTTTTAACTAGCCAATATGGGATATTATTCTCTTCGCCATATCCTACAATTAATACACCATGATCGAGATTAGTTCCACATTTGTTACTATTAATTATGCCACTTGTATAGAATTGAAAGATAGATTTATCTGCTTCGATCGCAACTGATACAGGCCCTTGTGCTACAGCAGCTTTAAGAGCCAACTGATTGTTAGGTTCTACATCCATACATGAAGAAATATAGACAATAGGATCACAATTATTACATGATCCACGCTTTGCTTCATACGGGTCATCATCATCACTACACATTCCATTATCAATAGCATACTCGAAAGCATTATCCATAAGACCACCATTGCAAGCCATATCTCCATAACTAATAGAGCAATCAACTAACTGTTGTTCAGAAAGACTAATTAAATCTCCAGTAGCTATGGTCCATGCACCCTCCATTGCACCAGTTGCTGAAAAGCTCCAACAACTACCACACTGTCCTTGATCTTTAACTGCTGTTACAGCATTTTTTTCACGCCAGTCAACTGTAATTGGTAGAGAATCAGAGTCAGGTTCGAATTGTTGACAAGTAGATTTAGTTCGATGAAATCCTAAGCGATACGGTTGAACAAAACATCCTAATCCTACTTCGCTATGAAACTCATTAGCAGTCAAATCAGCATATTTATTGATTGAAGCACAATGACTCTCATTATTTTGTGATTCTACTAGCTTTAGATTATCTAAAAAGGTTGTAAAGCGGGGTCGCATATCATGAAATCCATAATGTTTATTATGCCTAGCAATATACTTACTAAAGTCTGACCATTTTGGATGATCATATAGGTCATTAGAATTAAGATCATTTACTACAAATGTAGGCTCTTTCAAAGCGGAAATACATGATCCTAAAAAGACAAAAAAAGTGTGTAGAAGAATGATCTTCATTATATAGTATTATCATGAGAATTGTTTATGTAGTTAACATACATTTATAATATTTGGTTTATTACAAGATAAAATATATTAGATGTACAACGATTGATTATTAGCTACATATTTGAGTGTAGTTGAAGGTATTTCTTTTAGCTTTTCTTGAAGAGGAACGTTATTCATTATTTCTGCAATCTTTTCAATCTCAGCTGCTACATTATTAATTTTGAGAATAGCTTTTACAAAGTCACCAAGGAATATGCCGTTACTATCATTACATATTTCTCTGAGTACTCTTTTACAGTTATCCTCATTATTAGAAGAACACCAATTTATTACTGATTCGCACAAATTGAAGTGAATATCTTCATTTTCTCCAGTAGTTATTCTATTATCTAGTTCTTTCTGATGAAACTTTAAAACTTCACCTTGAAGTTGTTTGAGAGCATTGTCTACAGTAGTTCTTCCACTATTAGGATACAATACGGTTTGCTCATCAGGAACACGAATGTTGGTAAATGCAGATATAAGAGATGTGATGTCAGATGGAGTGAAGTGTTTAAAATACTCTGTATCAACAATAACTTTTGCGAATGCAGCAGAATGTACTTCTTGAAGTTGGCTTGCGACTAATCCTAGTTCTGTAACTGAATAACAATCATCATTACTAATAGTTAAATAACCTTCATCTACAAGAATAGATGAAACTTTTTTAACTTCATTGATAAGATATTCATTAGCATTATCTTTGTATTCAGTAATGTTAGATACATAACTTTCAAGTTGTTCTATACTTTTTAAAAGTTCAAGATCTTTGTCAAGTGTTTTATAAGTTTCTTTGATATTATTAAGCTCCCGTTGTGTTTTTTTCCTTTGTTTTTGACTAAGATTATTGCTTGTGTTACAAAGTTCCATGTAGCGATCAAGATCTTCTTTTGGCGTTCTTAGCATTTCACAACTTTTACGCATGGTTTCTAGTGTAGATTCTGTTTTTTCAACTTCAGTTCTATAGTAATTTATTTCTTTATCGATATCATTTTTAATCATACTTTGACTTACAAATCTGTATATTTTATCAAGACTTTCGGCGCCGGCAGCAACAACATTAAGAACCAAACCATATGAAATCTTAAACTTGGATGTTAATTTTTGTGGTGGACCACATAGCATATTTTTATATTCAGTAGATACGGGCGGATCAAATAGATTATTACAATGAATTACATGGCCTACTGTATCTAGTCCTCTCCGACCAGCTCTGCCAGCCATTTGTGTATATTCATGAGGTGCAAGAAGCCGTGTGTTATGTCCATCCCATTTTTCAAGTGTATTAAATACCACAGTTTTAGTTGGCATATTGATTCCTACAGCAAAGGTTTCAGTTGCAAACAACATTTTGATGTAACCCTGATCGAAGAGTAATTCGACCATTTCTTTCAAGATTTGCATCATACCACCATGATGATATGCAATACCTTTTTCGAGAAGTGCAATAAGTTGTTTATACTCTGGAAGTTCAAGATATTCATGATAATTCGGTAGTTTTTCTGCTAATATTTTACGACAAGCCTTTCCTACTGTAGAACTACATTTTTCATCATCACCATGTAAACTATGTTGGATTTCTGATGCAGCAAGTTCTACATGTCGTCTTGAGAATATAAAGTTAATGGCTGGAAGCATGTTATTATTTTTAAGATACAATGCCATACTATTCAATACGTGCGGTCTTTTAACATAACATCGATTGTCCCACATCCATGATTTTATTTTGCAAATGTCTCTGGCCGTATCATTAACAAAATCACCATTCGGTTTTTTAATTATAATTGGTTTATTGCACATTTTTTGAACTAATTGTTCTACATCTGTTTTTCTCGCTTTCTTTTCAACATGACTATTAGATTCTAGCCAACAATAATGAGTAAGCGGAACAACGCGTTCATATGTTGGAGCAAGAACAACTTCTTTTACTTCAATGCTTTTTGCTTTTGATTGAAGAGACTTTTGATCTTCAATCCATTGTGCAAACATTTCTGGTTTATTAATTGTTGCAGATAACATAAGTAGTTGTATGTGTGGAGGTAACAATAGAATACTTTGTTCCCAAACAGATCCTCTTTCAGGATCGTTAATATAATGAACTTCATCAAATACTACTCCGCCTAATTCAGTTTGTATATTCATAGTAAATGAAAGAGGCATTTCTTTTTGAGTTTCTTCTTGAACTTGCATATTAAATAATGTATTCCTAAGAATCTCAGTAGTCATGATAAGAACATCAGCATCCGGATTATCTTTTACGTCTCCAGTTAATAGTCCAAATGATATGTCAGGATATTTTGCTCGCATGTCATGCAATTTTTGATTTGATAAAGCTTTTATAGGTGAAGCATATATAACCTTTTTCCCATTTCCAGTGCACCATTTAAACATAAACTCTGCAGGTAAAGTTTTACCAGATCCTGTATGGGCAGTAATAAGAACATGATTGCCTTTTACTGTTTCTGATATAGCATACTTTTGAAATGAACTTAGTTGAAACTCACCCTTGGTCATAGTGAGAAAGTGATCACTATAATCACTCTCTTCTGAAAAATCGGTATCGCATATTCTAACCATTCTCTTTAGCGTAGTTGACTAGATTACCTTTATGTTGTCTATATTGATCAATTTTTCAAAAATAAGTTATATATTTGTAATAAATACAGATCGCTAATGTTATATAAAGATGACTGAACAAATTGTTCAATCTCCAATGACATTAGTAGTAGAGGGTAAATATCGTATTTTATCAAAAATAGGCGAAGGTTCATTTGGTAAAATATTTCAAGGTATTAATTCACATACAGATGAAAGTGTTGCAATAAAAATAGAAAAGTCATCAGAGAGCTCTTTATTAAAAAATGAAGCAAAAATATATAAATTATTAGAAGATAATCCTGGAATACCAAAATTACGATCATTTGGAAAAGAAGGTATATTTAATTATATGGTTATGGATTTATTAGGAAAATCATTAGAAGATTGTAGAGTAAATTGTGGCGGCACATTGTCTTTAAAAAGTGTTTTAGGCTTAGGCGTTCAAATGCTAAGGCGTATTGAAACAATACATGATAATGGAGTAATTCATCGAGATATTAAACCAGATAATTTTTTAATAAAAGATGGAAGTAATTTACTAAATGTAATAGATTTTGGTTTGGCACGTCGATATAGTGACAAAAATGGTAATCATATAAAAGAAGAGACTGGACGAAAATTAACTGGAACAGCTAGATATGCTAGTTTAAATGTTCATCGGGGCTATACTCCAAGTAGACGAGATGATTTAGAATCGATAGGCTATGTTTTATTGTATTTATTACTTGGTAAACTGCCGTGGCAAAGTATTAAATGTAATGATAAAGAGGAACGTTATTTATTAATTGGAGAGAAAAAGGCAAGTGTTTCTCTATGGCAGCATTTTTCGAATGTAGCGTGCGAGTTTATATTATATTTAAATTATTGTCAAAAATTAGAATATGATGAAGATCCAGATTACAATTATTTAAGAAATATTTTTATTAATTTGTATAAACATCATGGTTATCCAGCAGATAATGTTTATGACTGGGATTAATGAGCTGTTATTATTGAAACAGGCTTAAAGCTAAAGGTTGTTACCATGCATATATCATGATAGACAGTGTAACAACGAACACCGAGCAGTCCCGCTTGACGGGACGTGTTAAGTGGTTTAACAACCAGGCGGGTTATGGTTTTTTGACGGCAACCGTAGATGATAGTGAGCAAGATATTTTTGTTCATCATTCGGCATTGAATACAACTGAGGATCAGTTCCGTTATCTTGTTGAGGGAGAATACGTTAGTTTTGTGATAATTAATAATAGTGAGGGTAAGACAACAGCAAGTGATGTTATGGGTGCAGGAGGAGGCAAGCTTATGTGTGAGACTAGATGGGAGCGTAAGCAAGCGAATAACACCCGTTCTAAGAGCCTAGATCTTGAACAGGGGGATGAAATTGGTTCTGGAAGTCGGCCAAAGCGCAATAACCGAGAGCGATTTCACGGTGGAGGTCCTCGCCAAGATCGTCTTAATGTAGTTGAAGAAGATGGCAATAGTACTGTCTGGACGCTAGTTCGCAGTGAAAAAGATGTTGGTGGTACTCGTGGCACCCGCAGCGGTCGTGGGCGAGGCCGTCGTCAAAATCGCGATAGTCAGACTAATTAAATACAATACAATCATTACATATCATAATTTGTAATGATCGGTTAATTTAAATACTTATTATTGCAGAGAAGCTAAATTTTCTCTTTGCTAAGTAATATATGATATTATTGTAATAGCAGAAAACAAATAACAAAATAATACTTGAATGGATGTAAACGTATTTGTTTTTTAATTCAAAAAATTGATTTAAAGGCTAAGTCCTAGATATATGTAGAGACAATGAGTACTACACAGAACGACAACTCCGCCAGCAGCAACTCCTCTGAAATTGATCAGGGAGAACTATTGCAAGAGCAATGGAAGAATATGGAAAAGTCACTATCGCTTTTTAAAACCCAGGTGACTGCTCTTCAGCAGCAGCTCCGAGCACTTGAGAAATCAACTCGTCGTTATAACAAGCAGCTTGTAAAGGAGGCTGCAAAGAGCAAGAATCGTGGTAATCGCAAGCCATCAGGATTTGCCAAGCCAGCTCCTATTTCCAAGGCTCTATGCGAGTTTATGGGTAAGGAAGAGGGCGCTGAGGTAGCTCGCACAGAGGTTACACAGTTTGTAATCTCTTATATCAAGGAGAATGCTTTGGCACAGTCTAAAGATATTAATCCGGATGCAAAGTTGAAGGCTCTTCTTGGAACTAAGGATGAGGATAAGGTAACTTACTTCAACATCCAGAAGTTCATGAATAAGCACTTCACTAAAAAGGGTAAGCCTAAGAAGGACAATGAAGTTGTATCTTTTACCAATTAGTTAAATAATAATTAAATAACAAAGAAGCTTCAATTTGGTCGTTAGTAAGTAGTAATGTTTCTACACGTAAGTATTTATAGGTAAAAATAATTAAATCATATTTTTTATCGCTTTAATTATTCAAATACTTATTGTCTGCGCTGCCGACGTGTTTGCCTCCCAGATCTTTTTTTCTGTCTTCTTGTTTTTTTATTTTTCTTGACCTTTTTTCTTAGCTTTGTTTTATCACGTGTTTTACGATTTTTTCTTTTGATATTTCTTTTCGTCTTTTTATTGCTTCTTTTCGATTTTTTATTGTTTCTGGTCCTCTTATAACGCGTTTTCCTCTTTCTACGTTTGTTTTTTTTAGTTTTCTTACCACCATAGGCTGGCACCATCTGCGACGACAAAGCGAAAGGTTTTGGCGAAGATAGATATGCTATACCACGTTTTTTCACAGCAACAACAGGACGTTGTGCTGGGACGAAGGGGTTAGGAGGTATATTTTCATCATTATTCTCATCCTCTCGTCGTCTCTTCGCTCTTCGAGCCGCTGGTGGTACTGCTGGTGGTGGTGGTGGTAGTGGTGGTGGTAGTGGTGGTGGTAGTGGTGGTAGTTGTGGTAGTGGTTGTAGTGGCTGCAGTGGTTGTGGTAGTGGTTGTGGTTGTGGTTGTGGTTGTGGTTGTGGTTGTGGTAGTGGTGCCTCTGCCTCTGCCTCGCCGCCTTTCGACTCCTCGACGCCTTCTATCGCCTCTTCCTCCATCCCCTCTTCGTCGCTTTCCCCCTCCACCTCCATCTCCACCTTCTCTAGCTCGGCCGCCCCCGCGGCACCAGCAGCTTCATCCTCTTCTTGTATAATACTATCTATAAGTAGACCATCGATGTCATTTTCAATTAACCGTGGTCTACACCATTGTTGTTTCATTTGATCAATTCCATCTAAGTCAGCAAGAGTAACTGGTATTATTGGAGTCGCTGTACTGTCTGGCTCACCTATAATGCTATCATCTCTAAAAAAACTATCTAATTCTTGATAAAAAACATCAGGATCATCAACATTATATTCTGGAAATAGTGGTATTGGTCTGGCTATGTCCTCTGCTGCACCATCTGGAACTGGTTGGGCGCCAGCAGATATAATACCTTGATATATAGATGTATTATATAAAGTATCAAAAAAATTCATATTTCCTACTCTAGTACAATAATCAAGTAGTCCAGTAATAAGATTTGCTTCAAGGTTTTCATTTGTAAGAAGATCCGAATTAATAAACAAATCTCCATTTGGGTCGGCAGAGTCGTATGCCTCGGGAATCTCATCGATACCCTTTACTATATATTGATCCCAAGTCCTGATATCATATGGGTCAGGAATATATCCTATTCGTTGTGCAGCAGATTCTAGTTGTTCTACTGTATCACTTTGAAATATAAAACCACTAATATTTGTTGGATTATATATAGTTCCATCAGTGTCATCGAAGTTTAAATATTTATTACCGCCATTTTGTTTATATTTTGATCCACCCATACCGGCTGGAACTTCCTCTGATACTTTATTACCTGAGGTTAAAGTTAAATCAATTCCATTTTTATTTTTTCCTCTAATTAGCTGAAAAAATGGGATTCGGGCGAATTCTTCTGGTGTTACTGTTCTATTAGCAATATCGGTTGCACCATAAAAGGTCTCAAAAGCTTGTCTTAAATGCGGTTTTAACATTAAAGCTAGATTTGAATGGTTTCTTGGTTTAAGAGTGTAGCTGCTAGTTTGAGTACAAGTTAAATGTGCTTTGGTACCTTTTTTAACTTTGATAAAAGGAACAACAGTATCTTGTTCCTTTATAGATGCAATATCTCTTTCAATTATTTCTATCATACGTTTCTGCTCTACTCTCTTTGCATCTGTAATAGCTGCGTTTGATGGTGACATAGATTCCATATTACTTATTGTTTCAAGATGTGCATTTAACCTATCTACAGCATCTTGAGTATATGCCTCAATATCAAGGATACAACCAGGTATAAAACCATTAGTGGGGTCAAGTTTATATACATCATATGCATTTGCTAATTTAAACTTTGTATCAGGTGTTATAGTTTCTAAAAAAGCTATAAACCCTTTATTATTACTTTCTATAGCTTCTTTTGCATCCTCACATTGTTCTTGTATATACTTTACAGGATCATCCATTGGTTGAAAATGTGATATAGCATAATGTTTATATTTTGGTGCGTTAGGTGATCCATCATATCCAGAATAAATAAAAGGAACTTTTAATAACAAGCACAGAATATATACGACTTTATCACAAGAAGACATTACAGATTTAGGTCCACCACTCATTTGTTTTAATAAATATATAAGACATTGCATCTTATCACCCCATTCTTTCACCATAATCATTTTTACTTTTTCAGCAGTCGAAGGACCTTTACCTTTTGCTTTTAAAGCAGCATTCTTAGTTTTATTACCTGCAAAATATTTTGCAACATTAGGAGTTGTTTCAGTAATTGTACAAGGTAAAGGTCCATTGCAACCATTTCCTGTTCCAATTGTCATTTTAAATCTAAAATTATCACCCGGTTGAGTTGTTGCTTCTAATTCACAATTAGGAAATCCCATAGCTGTCATAGCTGCCATATCAATTTTTACAGTATTACCGATAGAAGGCCAAGTTCTATCAGCATTATTTTTTTCAAGAGGATCTATAAATGAACCAAATGTTTTGATGTATGTAGGGATATCACCATTAGGTTTCTTAGCAAACCATTTAGGACCAAGACCAGCTTCCCACAATACTTCATCGTATATTTTGGATTTATTTAATTCTGCAGTCGAGCCATTTGGTTTTGTTTTGTGCCAATATGCTGTTTCTATTTGCCCAGAGTGTGCGTTAATAATCAAATCTTCTATTGCATGAAGATCATCATTGTATGTAGGATAACCAGCTGTAGCTGTTCCTAGAATTGGAAAAATATTTAATTGTTTTAATGTATTAACATTTGTACCATCTTTAATACAATCTAGATAATTTATGGTTTGTTGCGTATTTATAACTTCTGCATATCCACCTCCACCAAAACCTTTTAAAAGATCAGCAACAGATACAGTACCCTTATTATTACCATTTTCAAGTACAACTAAACCTTCACCTTCACCATGAATATATGTTAATAGATAAGTACTCATATTGTATATATTAATGATAGTAAAATAAATAATAACTATAAAGCGTCTAAACATAAAGCAGCTTTTCTTGATTTTTACCAATCCCAATCTTCTTCGCGTTGTTCCTGACTGGAAATCCAGGCAGGTCATTGTTTGTTGGAGATAATTAACTTATAGGTATTTGTACAAGTTTCAATTTTTCAAAAAAGTATTTTATTTACACCCTTGAAACTTTAAAATTGGACAAAAGAAGCTTATTTTCAAAAAATATAATCTATATAATATTATATGTTAGCGATTGTAATTATTGGACAAATGCGTTCTTATAAAAATATAGAGATAATTAATTCATATAAAAAATATTTATATGATAATGAAACTATAGATTTATATATTTTTACTTGGAAAAATGTAGGATATTCTAATCGTCATGGTAATCCAAATATACATTTAAATTGTAATGATTTAATAGATAAATTTGATATTATAGAATATTATAAAAAATATGATTTTATAAATATTAAACATATTTTAGTTGAAGATTTTGATATTTTTATTAATGGATTGAATATTGATTTATTAAATATATATAATACACCTTTCAGATCTCATTCTAAAATATCAACATGTCTACCTATTGAATATAAATATCAACAAGCTATAAGATATTTATCAAATTTAAATGATATAGATAAATATTCAAACTTAATAATAACTCGTCCTGATATTTGTTTTGTTGATTATTTACCTACACTAAAAACAAAATTAGATAATATCTATTACAATTGTATATGTATAGAATGTATGGATCATTGCTGGTATGGAAAGCCTAGAACAATTATTAAACTGTTATTTAATATTTATGATGATTTTTTACAAAATTACAATGAAATTACAAATTCTAGAGATAATAATAGAGATAATAATATATTATTACGTTATCAATGTGATAAAAAGAATATTAAACTTAATGTTAAAAAAAAACATATGGTTAAAATTATCTATATTTAATTATGTATATGATTGAAGTTAAAAATATGTAAAACAATCATAAAACGAAAACCTACAAAATATATGAATTAGGTAAGTCTTTTAAATGTTCAATGGTGTAATAGATTGTCCCATTTTAAAGTTTTAAGGGTGTAAAATATACTAATCTTATATCTAGTTAAATAAAACATGTTAATTACAGTAGCTATCTAGTAATGGAATTACTATATCATCATGAAACACCAGACGATGGGTATTTTAAATTATATAAGGTTAGTTGTGATATAACTTATAAGCAAATTTTAGAAGATATTAATAATTATGTATATGATTGTGATGGATTCTCTATTAATTCTAGAAATACCGGACTTTTTACAGTTCAAAGAGAGAAAATAGGAAAACCTTTATGTGCAGAATGGAAATATATACCAATCCGCTACATTTATCAATCATTTACTCCCATATTAGAAAAGCTTTTGAATATAGTACAAGAATTATACAAAGAACGAGTATTTACTGATGCAATTGTTAATGTTTATGATGAGGGTGATTTTATTGCACATCATAAAGATTATTATGCTACTGATGTAGAACCATGTTCAGCTGTATTTTCTTTTGAATCAGATGAAAATGAAGAACATATAATGGAGTTTTATCGTACAATTGGAGATCAGTGGTCTACTAGAAAAGATAAAACAAAAAATCGTGAAGAGTTTACTATTTCATTGCCACATCAATCATTAAGTATTATGGTTGGAATGCAACGAAATTATGTACATGCAATTCGACCTGGAAAGAAACGTATATCTGTAGTTTTTAGATAGTGTAATAAGATTCATTTTTTGATGTATTTTTTAAAAATGAATGTTATGTAAAACATTTATCGGTAGCATTTTGTAGAGCCTCACGCAGTCGCGGAGCGACGAAGTGCCAAAAAATTGAAGTGTATAAGTAATAGAATGAGTAGGAGCATTGAAAAAAGAAGAAAGTTCTCGAAACAAAAATGATGACAACTGATATCCAGATCACGAACACCGCAATGAATACCCTAACGGGTATGGTGCAGAGTTCAATGGAGGAAGGAGTGAAGTTGCTAAGCGAGAAGTATGGTTTTGAGCATACGGAAGCGCTAGAGTACCTAAAGGTATCGGAGATTGAAGTGGTGAAGGCGAAGAAGGAGAAGGCCCCCAAGAAGGAGAAGGTGGTGGTGCCTAAGAAGCCGGAGTTCCTTCTGCCTTGGTGCGGAGCCCCAGTAGTAGGATGGTGCGGAGCCATTCGCTACAACAAGGGTCTCTTCACTCAGTGCAGTCAGAAGTGCAAGGGTGGTTCTCAATTCTGCACAACGTGCTTGAAGCACGTGTCAGTTGATGGCATTCCTCAGTATGGGCTGGTAAGCGAGCGCAACAAGGATGGATGGACCGCTCCCAACGGTAAGAGCCCAGTGAAGTACGCTAATGTGATGGACAAGCTGAAGAATGGCGATGAAATCGTGACTCAAGAGATGGCTGTGGCTGAAGCGGCTAAGTTTGACTGGACTATTCCTGAGGAGCAGTTCGTGAAGATTAAGGCTCGCAAGGGTCGCCCTGCCAAGGCTGATAAGGGCGAGAAGACTGAGAAGAAAACTCGCGGTCGCCCTAAGAAGCAGAAGCCAGTGACGACAGGTGAAGCTGGTGATGACTTGATTGCGCAGCTTGTGGCACAGGCGAACATCCAGAACGCTGAGATGGAGGGTGCTGTTGAAAAGGAGAACAAATCTCACTCGTCTAGTGAGGAGGAGCCTAGCGAGACGTCGGAGCCTAGCGAGACGTCGGAGTCTAGCTGTCCCAATAAGTCAGCTCAAGCGGTGAAACAAGATTCGCCTATAAAAGAAAAAAAAACTCGGAAGCCTAAGATGAATGAAGAGGAGAAGGAGGCGGCTAAGCTTGCCAAGCAGCAGGAGCGTGAGGCTAAGAAGGCCGAGAAAAAGGCTGCTAAGGCTGACAAGGATGCTAAGGCTAAGGCCGAGAAGGAGGCGGCTAAGCTTGCCAAGCAGAAAGAGCGTGAGGCTAAGAAGGAGGCGGCTAAGCTTGCCAAGCAGCAAGAGCGTGAGGCTAAGAAGGC
>MDTB01212345.1_pt1 | contig 23069 bp, 20 predicted proteins | sample 811161 | NCBI WGS metagenome assembly MDTB01 (sample SAMN05326650, study PRJNA326480) | marine metagenome | isolation source: seawater | place: Mediterranean Sea | collected 2009
CCAGCAATTTTAGCTATCGCATAGGCATCATTAGTTTTTTCTAAAGTACCAGTTAATAGATACTCCTCTTTAATTGGTTGTTTGCAATCTCTCGGATAAACACAGCTAGATCCTAAAAAAATTAAATCTTTTATTCCTAGCTTGAAAGCTGAATAAATCAAATTGGTTTGGATAGATAAATTTTGATAAAGCATATCAGCTTTAAACTGAGAATTTAATTGTATACCTCCTACCTTTGCAGCTGCTATGAAAATAAATTTTGGTTTATGTTTCTTTAAGAAATTGAAAACTTTTTTTTGATTTGTTAAATCTAGTTTTGATTTATCTATAGTGATAATCTTTCTATATCCTTTTTTTTTCAATAACCTTAAAATTGCACTCCCAACTAAGCCATTATGACCTGCTAAAAAAATTTTTGAATTATGATTAATCATAAATGTAAAAATAATAATACAATATTATTAAAAAAAAGATATTTATAGAAGTATTATCTTTAAATACTAAGATAATAAAATTAATTTTAAAGAATTTATATAAACTTTTGAAAATTCTTTATTGATTATATTTATTTTCTAAAAAATAAACTAACCATACCAAATAAAATTAAAAATCCATCTTTAATTGCATTAACTTTTTTTTTTCCAGCTATTCTAGAACGCTCATAACTAGGCATAGATTTATATAATAATTTATTTTTTTTTGCTTTAATTGGTATTTCTACACATAATCTGAAATCATGATAAGTCAGATTTAATTTTTGAAAAGATTTTGTTTTTCCAATTAAATAGGTAAACAAAATATCAGAAATATTTAATTTAAAAAATATATTTCCAAGAAAAGAAAAGATTTTGTTTCCTATCAAAGTAACTATTGTATCATCTTCACTTCCGCCACCTGGATAAAGATATCTAGAATTAAACACAAAATCTTTATCTCTACATTCTTGCAGCATTTTCTCTAAATCATTAGGATCCATAGAACCATCTGCGTTGATTATACATGAATATTCGGTTTTACTGTAATTCATTCCTTCAATTACAGCTCTGCCATAACCTTTATGGTTTTGAAATAACAATTCAATATTTTCGTCTTTTTTAATAATTTCAATTGTTTCTTTGTCATCTTTTTCTAGTACAATTAATTTTTTGCAATCAAATTTTTTTATTTCATCCAAAAATATTGGCAAAGATTCACGTTCTTTTTTTGTTGGAATTATAAGAGTTAAATTTTTCATTAATTAATATTTAATTCATTTATCTCTATAAAACAAAATAAATCCAAATTTTTTAGTTGCTCTTAAATCTTCACCTCCACCTGGACAGGGTGTAGGTATATCCCAACAATTTTCATTTATTGGTGTATACACATTCACTAGGTCATTTAATTTTTTCGATTTATATTTTATATTTTGTGGTACTGAAAAAAATGGAAAATTTGTAAATTTATATTTATCCACTCTATTAAATTCTGAATAAATTCTATTAATATTTGTTGTAAAAAAAACAAATAAACAGAAAAAAGTAAAAAACTTAATTCTATTATTTAAATTAAAACTAAACTTTGAACTTTTTGATAAATAAACTGCAGTAGGTATAGAAAACAAAATTAAAATAATGCTATATCCACCGTATCTTAAAGTGGGATGTTTGGTAAACCAAAAAATAAATAGTAAAAAACTTATAAAATAAAAAATTTTTATGTTTTTTAATTCAAAAATAAATTTATTGCTAAATTTAGACCTAAACAAAATAAGCATGACACAAGTCAGAAAAATAAATGCAAGTAAATTATCTGTAACTTTGGTAAAAAAATAATTATTTATCCAAAACTTTAACCATTGGAAATTATGAATTAGTTCTTCATAATTATCTATTCTATATCCTGCACCAGCTAGTGATTTAGACCAAACCTCATACCAAATTTTAAGATTATTCACTTCATCTATTGGAATAGCCCATAATAAATTTTCAAAGCACAAATAAGGTAAAGGAAAAATTAAGCATCCAGTAGTAAGTAAATTAGAAATTAAAAATAATACACAAAATAGAAATATATAAAAGTTGAAATATAAATTATCTCTTATAAAAAAATAGAAATCTTTAAAATTTATTTTTAGGAATATTAAAAAAAATAAACTTATATATACAATAAAGTAAGTTTTTAATGTTACACAAAAACAAAGTAAACTTATCAAAATTACTAAATCATTTTTTTTTGAGAATATTTTATTTTGATGGGTTAAAACTTTTAAAATATAAAATGAAAATAAAATTATTGTATATTGACCCATAATATCGGTTCCATATTCACTAAGTCTGTCAAATTTAATTAAAAAAAATACCAATGAAAAAAGCGAAAAAAATCTTAAAAAGAGTTTATTATTTTCGTCAAGAGAATTATTAAAAAAAATTATACTAAGACTTGTATAAATAATAAGATTAGGAACATTAAAAAAAAAATATTTGTAGTATGGAATATAAAATAAAGAATTCAAATATAACAAAGATGAGTGATGAGCAAAACTGATCTCTAAATTAGCTAACCCTAATTGAAATTTATTTTGACTAAAATTTAGTGCTTGCTGGAAATGATAGTAGGGAAAATCTTCATTATTTTTAGAAATTATTAATGCTGTAAATAATATAATGAAAAAAAATAGATCTAAAAATTTAAAATTAATTTTTTTATAATTGAGTAAAAAGAAAGCTAAACCTATTAAATGAATAAAAAGATTAAATAAAGAATTATGTGAAGTTATAAAGATACTTAAATAAGATAAAAATGTTAAGAATATAATTCCAAATAAACCAAAGAAACCTATATTTTGCTCATTTAAATTTAAATTTGCAGTTTTAAAAAAAAATATTCCATATCCAAGACTTGATAGAAAAAATAAAAAATAAATCAAAAAGAATGCAAAAAAATCAATCATGAATAAAAGTGTTTAAACAATATAATTAATTTTTTTCAAGTTATTTGTTATTAATTGGACTTTATTTATAATCTAAATATTCAAAATCTAATTTGATTTCTAATAAATATTTATTAAGAAAATTTATAATATGTTAAAAGTATTAATTTAAATATAAAAATTTAAAACAAAATTTAATCAAATGTTCAAGTTCCCTATAAATATAAATGAAAATAAAGTAGCTTATGTACTTTTCTCAATTTTACCAATCTCAATAATTGCAGGTAGTGCTGTTTTAAATATTTTAATACTTTTTATTGATTTATATTTCATATTTGTAATTATTAAAAAAAAAGAAGCAAAAATCTTATTAAATAAAATATTTATTTTATTTATTCTTCTATGGATATTATTAATGTTAAATTCAATATTAATAGCAAATACTTTTGATAGCTTTATACGAACTTTTGGTTTTATAAGATTTATAATATTTATCTTCGCTTTCAAGTTTTTCTTTGATGGAAAACTTGAATTCTTTAAAAAATATGTTTTGGGCTTTTGGTTTATAATTTTTTTAATTGTAACTATTGATATATTTTTTGAATTCTTTTTGGGTTATAATCTTTTAGGCTTCAGTTCAAATTATAATGGAAGAATAGCAAGCTTTACTGGAGATGAACTTAAAATTGGCAACTATTATTTTGGATTTATTCTTATTGCTTTATCTTATATTTATATTTATTTTAACAAATACAATAAAGCTTATTTCTACATTTTTGCTTTAATTTTTTTAATTACTTCTTTTATAATTGGAGAAAGATCAAATTTTTTTAAAGTATTATTAATGTTAACAGCATTTATTTTTTTAATAAATAATCAAAATTATATTAAAAAAATACTTACTATTTTTATTTTTTTAATAATTTCATCAATTATCGTTTCTAGTAATAGTTTTTTTAAATCGAGGTTTATAATCGAAATTTTAGATCCTATTAGAGAAAAAGGAATTAATAATTTTATAAAAGAAACAAAGCATGGCCAACATTTTGAAATTGCAAAAAACATTTATAGTAAAAATAAAATATTTGGAGTGGGTATAAAAAATTTTCGAAGTGAAAGCAAAAAAATTGAGTATCATTCAGATAGAACTCTAGACCAAGGTATTACAACTCATCCGCACCAAATACATTATGAATTTTTGTCTGAAACTGGACTTATGGGATATTCATTATTTTTATTATTTTTTATTTTTTCAATTTTTATTGGTTTAAAAAAATTTTTCATAAATAGAAATAATATTTTTGCTCTAAGTTCCACATTATTTTTGATGGCAACATTTTTACCTATCCTTCCAAGTGGAAGTTTTTTTACTTCTTATAGTGCGTCCATATTTTGGATCAATTATATATTTTTATTGAAAATCAAAGATTAGATTAATATTTAATTTTTTGATTAATTATATTAACAAAACAAGTACATAAATAATCTAAATTTCTTTTATGTTTTAAATTTTTTTGACTCATTATTTTTTGTAAATATTGATGACCTTGCATCCTTCTTTCCCACCAATTCTTATCGAATTTTTTATAGCTCGACATAATTCCATCCTGAGTTTGATTATAGAATGTAAGTCTATCATTCAATTGTGAAATTTTTTTGTTAACGTTTGCATACACATTCAGTCTAAAATCAATTTCTAGCTTCTTAAAATTATTAGAGTGCAAAAAATTTTTAAAATTCAGATAAAATTTTTTTGTAAAAGATAACGTGCTGGTTGGGAAAATGATTGGCCAAGTTCTAAAATAATTTATGTTATTTCTTATATCAAATTTTTTTATTTTTTTTTTGTTATAATATAAACTAGGTATGTCACGTATAAAATCTTCCTTATATGTTTTATGAAAATTTATTACTTTTGAAATTTTTTCTTTTTCAAAGAAATCATCCGAATCTAATAAAAAAATAAATTCTCCTTTCGAATGTAAAAAAGCGTTATCAATAGCATCAATTTGATTAATTGCTGGGAAATTAGAAATTCTCTGAGTTTTAATTATTTTAATATTCTTAAATTTTGATGCAATTTCTATTGAATTATCTGTTGAATTATTATCAGAAAAAATAATTTCTATATTTTTATAAGTTTGTTCATTTAAAGAATTTAAACATCTTTCAACATACTTAGATTTATTATAATTGGAAATCAAAATTGAACACAACATTACTTGGCGCCAAAGTCGGTAATAATTTTGTTAATTCCAAATCTTGGTTTAAACCCAACTCTTTTTATTTTTGTAATATTTGCTACTAATTTGGTTCTTATATTATTTTCTAGATAAATAATTTTTTTTCCTCTTGAATTAATAATTTTTACTAAATCATATAATTTTATTTTTTTTCCAGACGCAATATTAAAAACTCCTGTACTATTTTGTTTCATTAATAAATTTATTCCTCGACATATGTCATCTATATGGCAAAAATCTCTTTCATGATTTAAATTCTTCAAAGTTATTTCTCTTTTCTTAGAGTTTATTTTTTTAAATAATGAAGGTATTAAATATGGTATCTTTTGACTACTATGTGTAAAACTAAAAATCCTTCCTATACAAATTTTTAGGTTATTTTTTTTTAATTTATTTAACAAATACCTTTCTGTCTTAAATTTTGATTTTCCATAATGAGTCAATGGTCGTAATAAATCATTTTCTTTTAACTTTTTATTGCTAATTTTATAAACATGTGAAGATGAAGCAAAAAAAAACCAAATTTTTTTTTTAGATTTGATAATTTTGTCTACTAAGTATTTAGTTCCTGAATAATTTACACTCAACGCTTTTTGAAAATTATTTTTAACATACTCTGTTGAAACTTTAGAAGCTAAATGAATTATGTACTTACTTTCTGTACTTTTAATCCATTTATCTAAATCTTTTTTATTTGTTATATCTCCTTGAAAAAAGTCATATTGATAATTTTTGTACTTATTTACAAAATATTTACCTAATACTCCACTAGCACCTGTAATTCCAACAATAATTTTCATTTTAACTTTTAAAACCTTATTTATTTTTTTATTTCTTTTAAATTTCTTTTTAACAAAAAATAACTAGCTAAATATAATATTATTGAAATTAAAAGTATAAGAATTAATTTTTTAGTTTCATATATAAATTTATTTGCTGATATGAATATTAAGATATTAAATAAATTAATTGTTAAACCTGTAAGTGTATTTAAAATTTTCACATTGATATTTTTTTTTTTAAAAAAAAGAAATATCAAATGATGTAAGTGTAGATTATCAGCAACTTTAATTTTACTCTTTTCAAAGATTAGACGTCTTGTTAAAGTGAAAAAATTCTCAAATGCTGGGTACCAAAGTAGTATTGCAATATAATATGGACTTATAAATGAGTTTTCATTGAATAGTTCTATTAAAAAAACACCTGAAAAAAAACTTAAAACATAAGATCCGCTATCTCCTAAAAAGGATTTGCTAAATATATTAAAGATTAAAAATACTAATAATACAACTGATAAAATTTTTATGTTTTGAGACTCCAAAATAATGGAGTGATTTGATACAAAAAATAAAATATTACAAAATAATATTAAATAATATCCTGAATTTAATGTATTAACTCCATCAATGAAATTTGATCCGTTTATTAAAATTAACAAACAGAACGATGTAAAAATTATTTTAAATAATATTATTTGGAATAAGTAATTATCAAAAACATTTATTCTAATTTGACTTATATATGTTTCATTTAAAAAGATATAAATTATTACAATAATTAACTGTATCAAAAACCTTATTCTTGGAGATGTTAATTTATTTATATCAGATAACAAACCTAGAAAAAAAATTAATAAAAAAATGAATTTATTAAGTAAAGTTATTTCATCTAAAATGAAGATAATTGAAAAAACAATTAGTATTCCTCCTGTAATAGGTACTTTTAATTTATTTGTTAATTTTTTATGGTCTGAATTTTTTTGAATATCTACAAGAACGTTTTTATTTAAACAAATAAAATTTAGAAAATTAAAAGATAAAAAAATAATTATAAAAAATATCAATAACTCAAACACAATTATTATTTAAAATATTCACCCTTTTATTTTTTTTATAGAATTAATATCACTTAACAGCATATCCTTTACTAGCATTTTAAAGTTATACTTAGGTTTGAATTTAAGAATTCTTTTAGCTTTTGAATAATCGCCTTTTAAATAGTTTATATCTTGCGGTCTAAAATATGTTTTGTCTACTTTAATTAATAATATTTTTTTATTTCCCTTAACTTCGTAAGCTTTTTCGTTTTTTCCCTTTCCTTTCCATATCAGTTTGATTTTCAAAATTCTACAAACTTCCTCTATGAATTGTTTTACTGTGTAAGTAGATCCTGTTGCTATTACGTAATCATCTGGTTTTTTTTGTTGCATTATTCTCCACTGCATTTCAACATAATCTTTAGCGTGCCCCCAGTCTCGTTTTGCATAAATATTTCCTAATCTAAGAACTTCATTAAAACCATTTGCTTTTCTGGCAAAAAACAAAGTAATTTTCCTTGTAACAAATGTTTCTCCTCTTCTTGGACTTTCATGATTAAATAGCATACCACTAGTTGCATAAATATTATAAGAATCCCTATATATTTTTGTTATATGATGAGCAAACAACTTCGCAGCACCATAAGGAGATTTCGGATTGAGCTCTGATTTTTCATTAAAAACATTTTTTCCTTTTTTTTCTCCAAATAATTCTGAAGATGTAGCTTGATAAAATTTTATCTTTTTATTTAATTTTAAGGATCTTATAACTTCTAGAATTCTTAATGAACCAATTCCAGTTACTTCAGATGTATAAACGGGGTTTTCAAAGGAAACACCTACGTGACTTTGTGCTCCCAAATTATAAATTTCATCAGGTTTTATTGATGAAATGATTTTAAATAGACTATCTGTGCTAGTCAAATCTCCATAGTGAAGAAAGAATTTTGATTTAAATTTTGGATCCTCAATTAAATGATCAATTCTACTTGTATTAAATGAGGAAGATTTTCTTTTAATACCATGAACAAAATAGTTTTTTTTTAAAAGAAACTCAGCTAAATATGAGCCATCTTGACCAGTAATTCCAGTAATCAAAGCAGTTTTTTTCATTATAAAACAATGTTATATCTTAGCATATTTTAAGATTTTATTTATATTCTTAAAAATATATAGCAAGAAAAATATAGTGATAATAAATAGTCTTAAATGTTTTTTTTTAATGAAGTATAGTGATTAAATAAAGAATATTCTCTACTTCTTTTTATTGCATTTAATTTCTTTGCGTAAATATTCACTTTAGTATCCATTAAAAAAGAATTAATTTTATCAACCAAATCATCTACATTATTACTTTGGAAAATATAACCTGCCTCGTTATTTCCTATAAACTCTTTTGGTCCATTTGGACAATCGCTAGTAATTATAGTTTTTTTTGAAATTGCACTCTCAATCATAACAAATCCAGGATCTTCCCATAACGATGTTGAAATTACACAAATACTTTTTTTTATATATTTATAGACATTTTCAACATTTCCAATCAGATATACATTATTTGAAATACCTAGTTTTTTAGCTAGATGAAACAATTGTTTCTTTTGTTCTCCATCACCTAAAATTAAGAGATTATATTTTTTATTTTGCATCGAAATTTTTTGAAATGCGTGAAGTAAAAGTGAATGGTTTTTTTGTTTTGTTAGTCTACCTATTGCTAAAAAAAAATTATCATAAGGAACATCCTGTTCATCTAATTTGAGTTTTAATTTTTTAACTTCAACCACTGGATCTTTCACAATAAACAATTTATTCTCATCAAAAATCTGATTTTCTTTTAAGGTCTCATAAGTTGCTTTTGTTGGAACAAAAACTTTATAAATTTTTTTATTTGAAAATTTCCAAATTAATTTTCTAAATCCATTTAACTTTGGTAATCCTGAAATTCTTAAGATAAATTTTGTTTTAAAATTAAAACATAAAAGAATTATTAAAGGCAAAGATGAAATTAAATGTATTATGAGATAATCTGGATTTTTTTTTTTTAAATAATTTATTAAAGGTAAGATTCCAAGAATAAAAATAATACTATAACTTAACCTGCTTTTAATAAAACTATTTTTAGGTAAATAATTTATTAAATTAAATTTATAGCAATCTATATAATTTAATTTTGTTTCGGCACTATTTATATTATCAATTTTATTATTAGACCATTCACCATAAAAATTTAAAAGATCTATTGTATTTGGTGATTTATTAAATAATAAAATAGACTTAATAGAATTCTTTACAGATTTAACTGTTGCAATATTATCAAAATAAGGAGCCCAATAAGAAATGTGCATTAAATAAATTTTTTGTTTATTAAATATAATTATATTAATAACCTGTCAAAACTAATTATTATAACAGATTTATAATTATTCTTAATGAAAAATAAAATTAAAATTTATATATTTCACCCATACTCAAAAATAGGTGGAGCTGATCTTTCAATTTCTAGATTAATAAATAACTTGAATAAGGATGAATTTGATGTTGATTTTTTATTTTTAAATAAGCAAAAATTAAGCAGGTATATTAATAAAGGAAAAGTTAACTTCATAAATATAAGATCAAAAAGATCTTTGTTTTCTATAGCAAAAATAAGAAATCATTTAATAAAAGATAAACAAAAAAAATATATAAAATACATTTTTTTATCTAATCAAAACTTTGCAAACGTTATCTCGTTTATAATTCTATTTAGATTAAATTGGATTAAACAAGTTTTAATTGAAAGAAATCATATAGATGAATTTAAATTTAATTTTTCGATAAAAAACCAACTTATACTTCTGTTAATGAAATTTTTATATAAAAAATCTGATGCGATTGTAGGAATAAGCAAAAAGTTAAGTAAAGATTTATCTAATCTTACTGGAAAAAAATGTATCACAATTTACAATCCAGCATTCGATAAAAATATATTTAAATTGTCCAAAAAAAAAATTTCTTTAAAGCGCCGAAATAATACAATTTTGGCAATAGGTAGGTTAGAAGCTCAGAAAGATATAATAACAATTTTAAAAGCTTTTAAAAATATATTAGATAAAATTAATTCTAATTTAATAATTATTGGATATGGATCACAATTAAGTATTTTAAAAGATTACATAAAAACAAACAATCTTAAAAGCTGCGTAAAAATATTAAAAAATATAAGAAATGCTTTTCCATATTATAAGATAGCAGATACTTTTGTTTTAAGTTCTAAATATGAGGGTTTTGGAAATGTATTAGTTGAAGCGGCGATGTTTAAAAAAAGTATAATAAGCACAAATTGTAATTCTGGTCCAAAAGAAATACTACTAAATGGTCATTATGGCCAACTATTTGATGTTGGAGACCATAAAAAATTATCAAAGCAAATGCTCAAATCTTTAAAATATAAAAATTTATATAACAAAAACGATTTATATAAATCTTTAGAGAGGTTTAGCGTGAAACAAAATATATCGAAATACACTAAATTGTTTAAAAAAATTTAATGAATAAAAAAATTATTTTCTTTTGTCCATCAATTGAAGAAGGTGGTGTTGAAAAAAATTTATTTTTGATGGTAAATAAATTATCAGAAAACAATGATATTAGTGTTGTTAGTGCAAACAGTGATAAAAGAAAAATGTTTGTAAAAAATGTTAAGTTTTATTGTTCTAAAATACTTAATTTAAATAAATCTCCAAGAATAATAAAATCTTTATACTGCTCCTCTATTCTTTTAATGAGATTTTTTAATAAAAAAAATACAATCCTAATTGCATATGAATCTAATATTTTTGCAATTATTTTATCTAAAATTCTTGGAATACCAGTCATAGTTAGATCTAATGCAAGTCCAATTGGATATTTGGATAATGCATTTAAAAAGTATATTTTTAGGTTTTTTTTTAATTCAGCTAATTTAGTTTTGGTAAATAGTAAAGAATTTAAAATTAAAATAGATACAATACTAAAAATTAAATCGAAAATATTATACAATTCAATTATTGAAGAAAATTTATTAAAAAAACTATCTAACCAAAAAATTCCTAAATTTAATTTAAAAAAAAAAACTTATAAAATTGTTATAATTGGTAGATTAGTAGATCAAAAAGATCACATTACATCTTTGAAAGCATTAAACTTGTTAAAAAATAAAATAAATTTTTATACAATTGTAATTGGAAAAGGTGAATTGATGACTAATTTAAAAAAGTTTTGTAAAAATAACAAATTAGAAAATAAAATAAAATTTCTTGGTTACAAAAAAAATATTTATCCATATTTAAAATGGTCAAATGCATTAGTCTTATCCTCAAAATTTGAGGGGAGTCCCAATGTGCTTATCGAGTCAATTTCAATGAATAAAATTACGATTTCATCAAATTGCTCAACTGGTCCAAAAGAAATTTTAACAAATGGTAAGGGTGGATATTTGTTTCGAACGTCTGATTATAAAGATTTAGCAAAAAAGATCAAAATTAGTTACTTTGAAAAAAAAATTACGTCGCAAAAAAAAACTTTTGCTAAGAAAACAATTGATAGATTTTCTATAGAAAAAAATTCAAAAAAATTAATACAATATATAAACTATCTAAAATAGCTTTTTTTTCCAAGTTATTGGAACTAGATTACTATTTAATTCAATATCGTAATTGTATAAAAATTTTTTTGCACCATTTAATTTTACATAATCTACTACTTTTTGTATCGAATTTTCTAATGAAACTGAAGTTTTGTAGTTTAACAATTTTCTAGCTTTTTCAGATGAACATTTTGCATATTTAACTTCATTTGGTCTATCTTTGTAATACTTTGGATTTTTATTAAATTGTAACTTGTTTGACAAAATTTCAAATAATTCATTTATGGTAACAAAGTTTTCATCAGGACCTATATTAACAACTTCTTTATTTACTTTTTTATCTAAAAGGAGTTTATCAATGCAAAAAATACAATCATCAATATCAGAAAAAGATCTTTTTTGTTCACCATCTCCATAAATGATTGGATTTCTGTTTTGAAGCATCAAATTTGACATTATAGAAACAACATTTCTAAATGGATCATTATATTTTTGCTTGGGACCAATTATGTTGTGTGGCACTGCTATGTTATATTCAACGTTATTTGTTTCACATAAATTGATTAATATTTTTTCTGCAGCTAGTTTAGAAATTCCATAAGGATCTACCGGATTAGGTTTGTCACTTTCTCTAAAAGGAGGTTTTATTGATCCATATCTTGCCATCGAAGAGCAGTAAACTATTCTTTTAACTTTATTTTTAATTGCTGCAGTAAAAACCGAAACAGAACCAACAACATTATTTTTGGCAAACATAACAGGAGAAAAATTTGAAAGCCCTTCATGAGCATATGCAGCAGCATGACAAACTACATCAACATTTTTCATAATACTTGATAGTTTATCAAAATCTTCAATATCAACTTTATAGAATGCAACTTTTTTATCTACATTCTCGAGAGAGCCACCAACTAAGTTATCACATCCAGACACTTTGTAATTTTTCTTTAAATAATAATCGGCAAGATTTGAGCCAAGAAAACCAGCAACACCTGTAATAAATATATGCATAATTTTATATAAAATTGATTCCTTATAATTGTAACAGTTATTATTTTAAATAGCTAATAGACAACAAAGACTCAACTAAAAAATTTAGATTTTTAGAACTAATAGGTTTTGCATGCAGTCCAATAAAAAATCCTCTTTCTTCGATAATTTGAGAATTTGGAAAATCTTTAGCTTTTTGTTTAAATTTAAATAGTTTTGCTGCAGGTTGATTTAAAAAATTTCCACTTATTATTGGTCTGCTCTCAATACCTAAGCTTTCTAATTTTTTTAATAATTTTTTTTTCAATTTTTTATATTTTTCTGAAATTATTATTGGAAATCCAAAAAAACTTGGATTTACATTCTTGTTAATATTTAAAAACTCATATTGATTTTTCCATTTTTTTGAATTTTTAAAAGCTAAGATTATTTTAGCTCTATTTTCTTTTCTTATTTTAATGAAAGTATTTAACCTACTAAATTGGCTATTTCCAATAGAAGCAGCAACATCGGTTGGCCTTAAATTAAAACCGGAATTAACAAATACAAATCTTTTGTCTAAATTGGGATATTTTCTCTCAATATTTTTATGCAGTTTAAGATTTCTAGACCATCCATGAGCCCTCATAGAAAGTAATAATTGATAATCATTAAATGAATTACAAACCACCATTCCACCCTCACCAGAAGATATTTGATGTGAGTAATAAAAAGAATAAGTCCCAAAATCTCCAAAAGTCCCTAAATATTTTTTTTTATATGTCGCTCCTAATGACTCGCAAGTATCCTCTATTAAAATTATTTTTTTCTTTTTAGCAACTTCTCTAATAACATCCATATCTGTAGAATTACCAAGAACATGAATTAATAAAATTACTTTTGTTTTTGTTGAAATGCTCTTAATAATATCATTTGCTCTTACATTTAAAGTTTTATAGTCAATGTCAACAAATTTTGGTTTTAAACCTGCCTGAACTAATGGCCATAAAGAAGTAGGCCAGCATAAAGAAGGGATTAGTACTTCATCGCCAACTTTAAACTTATTTTTTCTCATTGGATTACATGCTGCAAATGTAGACAATAAATTTGCTGAAGATCCAGAGTTGACCATTACTGCATATTTAACTTTTAATTTTTTTGCAAATTTTTTCTCAAATTCCTCTGTTTTTTTGGCCATAGTCAATTGACCTGAAATGATAACTTTTATTCCTTCAAATAAATCATTATTGGAAAATGCATCATCAAGTAAAGGATATTTAAATTTAGAGTTTTTTTGACGGTGTTTTTCTATTAAATTATTAAAATCTTTTAATTTTAAGTTATTCTTCATATAAATATTAATTTTAATTTAGGATTAAAAGATATATTAAATCTTTTAATATCCAACAACTTAATTATGAATATAAGTTTAATTATTCCTACATACAATGAACATGAAAACATTCAAGAATTAATTGAGAAAATCAAATATAATCTTGAAAAAGAAAATTTAGATTTTATAATTTTAATAATTGACGACTCTCCAAAAAATATAATTTCAAATTTTTTAAAAGATTATACTCAAAATGTTGAATATATATACAGGGGAAAAAAATTAGGAAGAGGATCTGCTATTTTGGAGGGTATTAATTTAGCATTAAAAAGTAAATATACAGATATCATAATTGAAATGGATGCTGATCTTTCTCATGACCCAGCTGAATTAAATTCTAAAATTGAAATTTTTAAAAAAAAGAAATGTGATTTATTAATTTCAAGTAGATATACAGAAAAAAGTAAAATTATTGGATGGCCATATTCAAGAAAAATATTATCTCGTTGCTCAAATATATTAACAAAATTTTTTTTACAAATACCAATTTCAGATTATACAAATGGTTATAGGTTTTATTCAAAAAAAGCAGCTGAACATATCCTAAAGCGATGTGGAAAAATTGGAGATGGTTTTATAGTTTTGTCTGAAATTCTTTTAGAGCTACACATGAATAAATTCAAACTGTGTGAAACTGATACTGTTTTTAAAAACCGAACTAAAGGTTCATCATCTGTTAATCTCGCTTTGATAATAAATTCTTTACTTGGGTTAATTAAATTATATTTAATTAAAAGAAAGAATGAAAAAAATAATCGATAAAAAAAATATTATATTTTTAGTTGGATATTTTAGTTTAATTATAGGTTTCATAATAAATGAGGATATATCTGGTGGTTCTCGTCATGATTATTTAATATTACAAGATAACCTTATTAAAACTGGGTTTGCGAATGGTGTTTTTAGTTATTTATTTGACTTTTATGTAAAAGGTCAACTTTTTCACTCTCCTATTTTTTATATATTAATTTATTATCTTCAAAACTTATTTGGAAATGATTTAACTAGACTTTTTCTTCTTCATGTTTTTTTAATACTGCCATACTTGTATTACAAAAATTTAAACCTAAAATTTAAAGAAACTAACTTCTTAATTTATTTTATATTAATTTTTTTTCTATCAACTAGTTACAGATCTATTGCAATCTGGTCTGGAAGAGAAATATTAACAATTATACTTTTATTAGTATCTATTTTTAACTTTTTAAAATTTAACAATAACTTTAAACTAAAATATATTTATATATCTTTTACTTTTTTAGCAGCGGCTAGCTATATTTCGCCTGAAGTAGGAATTATCTCTATAATATTTTTTTTAGATATATATAAAACTTTAGGCACAAAGCACGTTATTAGATTATTAATTTTTAACTTAATTATTGCATTACCCTTTTTACTTTATATTTATTATTATTTACAATTTGAAAGAAACCTTACTAGCAGTTTCATTATGAATTTAAAAAATAATTCAATATTTTTTTTTAGTAGTATTTTAATATTCACAATTCCTTTTGTGCTCACAAATTTAAAAAATTATTTTAAATTCATAAAAAAAAAAATTTTTCTTTTTATAGCTGTCACTACTTTTTTTATGATAATAAATTTAAATTTTGAAAGCAATATAGGTGGTGGAGCGTTAAATTTTGTACTTAAAAAACTTGAACTTGAAAATATAATTTTTATTTTTTCTTCAGTTGGACTTATTAATATTTTGTATATTTTCCAAATAAACTTAAAATACAATATACTCGTATTGAGTGTGTTTTTAATTCAAACATGTTTAAATTTTCATTTTTTTCATAAATACGTTGATTTATTCTGGGTCATTTATTTTGTATTTTTATTTAAAGGATCAAACATAGATTACTATTTAAAAAATAAAAAATTTATAACCTATCTATTATCATTATATAGCTCAGTCTTTATTGGAGCATTAATCTTTAAATAAATTTGATAAATTTATTTTATTTTTACAAATAAAATATCCATATAATCAATTCCCTCTTTTGCGTAATAGACTTTCAAAACCTGTTTCCACTTAAACTTATTCTCATAAAGAAAACTAATTATATCTGATGGATTATATGTTTTAATTTTTTGTAGCCTTAATTCAACGACCACGTAATTCACTTTACTTAAAGTTTTGACAGCACCTCTCAAAACATCTAATTCTCCACCTTCACAGTCTATTTTCAATAAAGTATTTTTTGAAAATTTTTCTTTAACTAGTATTTTATCCAGGGTTTTTATTTTTATCTTTATTTTTTTTTTAAAATTAAAATTATCTCTTTTAAAAAATGAAGATATAGGACCGGATTGATAAAAAAATTTACTTTCGGATTTAGATCCAGCTGCAATCTTAAAAAGTTTACCTCTGTATTTCTTTAAAAATTGATTTTCCAAATAATTATAGAATAATGGATTTGCCTCAATTAAAAAAAAATTTGCTTTTGGAAACTTTTTAATTAAAAAGTTTGTACCTTTTTCAACACCTACATCAATAATATTTTTTACTATTAAATTTTTAGAAAAGTCTTGATCTTTAGTATAAAAAATCTTTAGATTTAACTTAGAAAAACATAATTGTATAATTTTAAATAATTTTAATTTTGTTTGAAAATTCATGTAAATATTACGTTTATTTGATATGTGCTAATTATTTAGATGTTAAATTAAATCTAAATTAATTAAAACTCAATTCTAACTTTTTAATTATTTTAAAATGAATAACCATATTATTTATATTTAAACAGAAATAATTATAGGCTAGAACAAAGTTTAAATTTAAAATTTGAATAATGTGTGGTTTTATTGGATATATTTCACGTGCTAGTGATAAAAGAAATCTCATCTATCAGAAAAAATTTAATTTTTTTTTTAAAAAGCAAAAATACAGAGGCCCAGATTATAATCAAAAAATTTTAATTAATGTAAATAAGGTACAAATTTGTTTAGGTTTTAACAGACTCTCAATACAAGATAGGTCCACAAGTGGTAATAAAATTTTTAAGAATAATAGGTTTATGCTTCTTTTTAATGGGGAAATTTTAAACTTTTTAGAATTAAAAAAAAAATACTTTGATAATGATAGTTTTGAAAGCAAAACTGACACTGAATTACTTTTTAAATTTTTGATAAAATTTAACTCATCTAAAATAAATGAGCTAGAAGGAATGTTTGCATTTGCACTTGTTGATTTAGAAACTGAAAATATTATTTTATGCAGAGATTATACTGGGATAAAACCTTTATTTTATCTCAAAAATAAAGATGGAATTTTTTTTTCATCAGATGCTTGGTTTCTCTATAGTTTAACAGATAAAAGTCTTGATCCTTATGCTTGTAAATTTTTTTTTCAATTTGGATTTACTCCAAAAGAGACATCTTTAATTCAAAATGTTAAAAAAGTTTTACCAGGACATATTTTAAATTTTAATTTTGATAAACTAGAATTAAGTAATGAAAAATATTTTCATATAAAAATGAACAAGAAATATAAAAAATTTAATAATAAAACTTTAGAAAATGAATTAAATGAAATAGTTAAGAAAAACCTTATATCTGACACCAAAGTTGGAATTTTTTTATCTGGTGGAGTAGATTCTACTATTTTAGCTATTCTTTCAAAAAAATTTAACAAAGATGTTGAGGCATATAGCTCTTACTTTAGCCCAAAAGATAAATTCTCTAAATTTAATATAGATTATAAGTATGCTGAAAAAATTTGTAAACAATTTGATATAAAACTTAATAAAGTTGAAATAAATGAGAAAGATAAAAATCAAAAAAAAATTTTATTTCGTGCAATTAAAAATCTGGATGAACCTATTTCAAATTTAAATTTTTTTAATTCATATCTTCAATCAGAAAATGCAAAAAAAGATGATTGTAAAGTTATATTAACTGGTGATGGTGCTGATGAAATTTTTGGGGGATATGAGAGATATCAAAAATGCTATATTGCTGAAAATTTAAAATTCTTTAACTTTATATTTCCTAAATTAAAACGTATTAATAGAATCAAAAATTGTGATATCCCAAAATATTTCTACAATCATATAGATTTAAAAAATAATTCTAAATTATTTGATGAAAATTTTTTAGATAAAATGAGAAATAGTAACGACTTGACTTTTGACTATCCAAATTCAAATAAAAAAAGCGAAATAATAAACTATTTTGATATATCGAATTGGTTAGTAGAAGAATCTAATTCAAAATTAGATAAATCTAGCATGCTTAATTCCATAGAGGCTAGAGTTCCGTTCCAAGATAAGAATTTAATTGAAAAATATTTTGATATAAATTTAGATAAAAAGATTGACTTCTTTAATGTAAAGAAACTTCTAAAAAAATTAAAATTTTTACCTGATTATATAATCAAAAGAAAAAAGCATGGATGGTTTAGCCCTGAATCGATATTTTTAAGAAGTTATCTAAAAGATTATTTTGAAAAAACTTTTGAAAAAGAAAAAATAGTGTATCAAAAGATATTTAATCATGAAACACTGTACAAAATGTTTGAAAAACATAATCAAGGATCATATTATAAGAAAGAATTAATTACGATTTTTACGTTTCAAATTTGGTACGACCAAATAATTGATTTGGATTAAAAATTGTGGAAATCATGAAATATTTTTTTAACTCTTAAATCCCAGGTATATTTTTTTGCACTTTTTAAAGAATTATTTTTCAAATATTGATATTTTTTTACATCATTAAACACTTCAAAAATTTTTTTTTCCCAACTTTTAGGTTTATTAGTTGGAATTAATATTGAATTATAATTATTTTTTAAAATATGTGAATAAACATCCAATCTTGATGCTAAAATAATTTTACCGCAAGCAAGATATTCAAATAGCTTTAAGGGTGACATGTATTTTCCAGTATCTAAATTTTTTGACCTCACACTTACATTTTTAAGATATGGCATTATTAAGACATTATATTTATTCATAGTTGAAGGAATTTGATTATATTTTAAATGGTCAAAAAACTTCAAATTTTTTTGCTTCCTAAGATAAAATAAATTTGAATTTAATAAATTCAAATCTCCATAAATATGAAAATTTATATTTTTTAACTTTATTGAAACATCTTTTATAATTTCTAATCCTTTTCCAGTGGTAAGACTTCCAAAATAAGCACAAGTATTTTCAATAATTTTTTCATTTCTTGGTCTAAATAATTCTAAGTTAACTGCATCATCCAATATTAAAAAATCTTTTTTTTTAAACTTAAAATAATTAAGTAAATATTTATTTATCAAAATATATTTTAAAAAAAATTTTTTTTTAGTATTTTGAAATAAATAAAAGAAAAATTTTGTAAAACTTTTTAATTCATGATGTATTTCAAGATAATTAAAAATATTGTTATTTGCTAAAATTAAGCTACTAATAACACTCCTTGAGATTATAAATGTTTTTTGTTTTTTATTTTTGATAATTTTTAAACAAACTTTACCAAATAAAATTCTACTAAAAATGTTTAATTCCTTTTTAACCGAAAAAATTGATTTAATTTTAAAATTATATTCTATTCCAAATTCTTTTTTAATTTTTTTTAATAAACTTTTTGGAACATAAGGAACAAGTAAAATAACATTTTTTTTGGATTTTGCTAATGCGTTGCACATTTGAAAAACGTGCACAGCATAAGCTGACTTACTTGGCAAATTAATTTCAGCAATATAATAATATTTCATTTTGAATTTATAATATTTACTATTTATATGATAAACATGTGTATAAATAATATAAAAATTTAAAAATATTCAAATGAACTTAGATCAATTAGCTATATTAATTGTGACATTTAGAAGTGACAAAATCTTGAGTGATTTACTGTTTAAGATTCAAAACTTTAATGTTGTAATTATAGAAAATTCAGACGATGAAAATTTTAGACAAATAATTACTAAAAAGTTCCCCAATGTAAAATGTATTTTAACTAGTTCAAATATTGGTTTTGGTCGTGCTTTAAATATAGCTTTTGACAAATTTAAATATAAAAATTATTTAATATTAAATCCAGATATAAGGATTTCAGAAAAAGATATTCTTAAAATCTACTCAAGGGCAAACTCTGATGCAAACATTGATGTTATTGCTCCATCGACACTAAGTGAAAATAACAAACTAACAATAAGACATGGATTGTTTAAACTAAGTAATAAAAAAGTTTCAAAATTTAAAGACCTAATTAAAGTCGATTATGTTAGTGGCCATGCATTTTTAATTAAAAAGCATGTAATTGATACATCTGGAAAATTTGATCAAAATTTTTTTTTAAATTTTGAAGAACATGATTTATTTTTTAGAATTAAAAAAAATAAATTTAATGTTTTTGTGATGAAAGATTGCTTTGCCACTCATTATGAAGGTAAGTCTGCTGATACTAAATTTCATAAAGAAATGTCTCTATCTTCCAAGTGGCATTATGGATGGGGATTTTTCTTTTTTTTTAATAAACACTATAATAAATTTTTTACTTATATATTTTCATTGGACTACCTTATAAATTCTTTGATAAAACTTTGTTTTTTTCATTTTAAAAAGGAGAAATTCAAAAAAGAATTAATGTTGTTTACGATAAAAGGAATTTGGGCAGCGTTTAGAGGTAAAAAGTCATATTATAGACCAAAAATATAAACTAACCCCATACGTATTTTTCTATTTTTTTTTTTTCTTTAAGCTCAGCTTTTTCAAAGTTTCTTGAAAATTTATCTGAAATAATCAGTTTACTTTGATTATTACAAGCATAAGTCTGACTTAAAGACCATTCAGTATCCTCAAATTTTTTACCATCAGAGTTTATGACAAAAAATTTAAATTTTTTTTTTTTAAAAAAATTTGTCATACCTCTTCTACCACTTTCATTGATCCAAGTTCCTATTTTTTTATTTTTAAATTTAATATTTAAATTTAAATTCAAAAAATTTTTTGAAGAAATCATAAAACAGTTAGACCTGATATGCGGATTTGGAAATAGTGGAAAATATAAAAAATTACTAAGAGCATATAAATATGATTTAAATTTATTTTTTGTATGCACTCCGTTTAAAGCACTATTAACCATACTTTCAAATGATCCAGCTGGTCCCAACAAAGTATTTTCCTCATAATTATTTACAAAATACGATAACCATTTATTTTTAATTGGATAACTGTGACAATTCATAAAAAAAATTATTTTATCCTTATATTTTTCTGCAATTCTTTTGTAAGATCCCCAATCGAAATCATTAAAATTATTATTATCTAAATACTTAATATAGTTAACTAACTTCAATTTTTTGTATTTAAATATTTTGTCATCAGTTTTAAAATTTTTAAAACAAATTAATAATTCATGTTTTGCACCTGACTTAAAATTCATATAATGATTTAAAAAATCGATGAGGTATTCTCTTTTATCATAGGTTGAAATAAGGTAGACTACTAAGATATCTTTCATAAAATATTTAAATGAATTCGTTATTACCTATAATTTGTAGAGTATGCAAATCAAAAAATACAAAGTTTTTATTTCAAGCTAACAATTATAAATTTAATAATAAATTACTATTTGATTATTTTTATTGTAACGACTGTAAAAGTATTTCTTTAAAAAATATTCCCAATGATATTTCAAAATATTATTCTATCAATTATGATGCTTTCCAAATTTCTCCAGAACTAGATTATAAGGATAAAGAAAATTTAAATATAATTCAAAATATAAAAAAAAATTCATCAATTTTAGAATTGGGAGTGGGTAATGGAAACTTTTTAATTAAACTGAATAAATTAAACTATAAATGTTACTGTATTGAGCCTTATTCTGAAATCACAACTAAACTTAAAAAAAATAAAATTACAGTGTTAGAAAATAAGTTAGAAAATATAAATATATCTGATTTAAATTTTAAAGTTGATATAATATTTGCCTGGCATTCAATTGAACACCTTAGAAATTTTGAAATTTTCTTAAATCTTTGTGACAAAGTTTTGCATAAAAATGGAAGAGTTATTTTATCTACACCAAACAAAGATTCATTGTCTTTTAAATTTTACAACAAATATTGGTATCACATAGAAGCACCTCTGCATTCCTATATTATAGACCCAAATGAATTGGTCAGTAAATTTGAAGAAAGAAGCTATATAAAGGAGAAATTTATAAAAAACTACTCCTCAATAATGATGTCTAAATATGGCTGGGAAACTTCTGGATATTACAAGAAAAAAACTTTAGGAAAAAATTATCATTCATATATAGGTAAAATTTTATCATATTTCATGCCTTATATTGAGTTTATATTAAATAAAACTGCACAAACTACGATTATATTAAAAAAATAGGTGTTTACAATTTTTTGGAAAAATTAGAATTTTATTTTTATTAACATATGAGTAAGGTAAGTCTATTTTCGACATATTATTTTTCAAATTTATTTCTTTATTATAAATTTTTAAATTAGGATAATTATCTTGATTAGAATAAATAATTACATTGTTGTTTTGAATTAGTTGCTCAATTATATCAAAATATTCTTTGTCAAAATATTTCCACATTGTATTAAAATATTTATTTTGCCAGCCACCTTTTATATTTTCATACCAGGGCAGTAATTGATTAAATTCTAAATTTTCTCTCATAATAACAGAAATAATACCATCCCTAGAAAAATTAACTCCATTCTTAATTCTACATTTTGAAGATATTATTTTTATATTTTTGTCTGTAGTTTTTAGATGATTCCATGTTTTAATATTCCATTTTTGACTTTTAAAATAATTAAAATAATCATCTTTGACATATTCATCTTTTTTAAATTTATATACGTAAAGGTGGTTACTATTATTTTTTGAAAATGAATAAGCACTTATTGAATAAAGCAAAATTATTGTGGACAAAATTAGTTTATTATCAAAATTTTTTATATTGAATATTAATTTAAAGACAATAATTAATCCTATAATTAAACCACAAGAAAATTTAAAAATAGCAACACTGTGCAAAGTTTGATATAATAAAGCTAAAGAACAAAAAGAGATTAATATTAAATGACAGTCTTCATTTGTAATTTTTTTGTTAAAATTCTTTAATAGAAAAATAAATAAGTAAATAATATTTATTAA
>MDTB01062190.1_pt1 | contig 23066 bp, 23 predicted proteins | sample 811161 | NCBI WGS metagenome assembly MDTB01 (sample SAMN05326650, study PRJNA326480) | marine metagenome | isolation source: seawater | place: Mediterranean Sea | collected 2009
AAACCAGCATTCAGGCTCAGTTCTTAATTCCCATGGCCGTTAGCCTTGCTACCGGCATTGTTTTTGCCAGCGTTATTATCCTCATGTTGGTCCCCGCCCTGGTGATCATACGAGAAGACTTCCTGGGTGCCCTGTCCAAGATTGGCGCCCAGCAGCCTGACCTATCGGGCAAGACCACAAAGTTAGCCTCCTAGGTGCCTGACCGCTGGCCCTCACTATCTCTTCGCCTCCCCTGTTAAGATCAGCCCATGAATTTTGTGATCGCTGTGCACGGCGCCCCAATGACGTCCTATGCGGGAGAGCATGCCCTTGGCTTTGCTCAGGCTGCGCTGAGCGACGGCCACCAGATTGAGCGGATATTTTTTTTACATGACGGCATCTATCATGCGGTGCGCACCCGATCGCCCGGTCCCGATGGGCTCGATCTCGTACCCTCCTGGCAGCACCTCGCGGACGCGGGCATTGAATTGGCCGTCTGTATCGGCAGTGCTGGAAGACGGGGCCTCGTGCCGGCTGCTGAGAGCACCCCAACTACAACACCGTTGGCCCAGGGATTTCAATTGGCGGGGCTGGGACAGCTGATCGCTGGCATTCAGGCGGCAGACCGCTATCTGGAGTTTCCCGCATGAAGCAACTGCTGTTCATCGTGTCGCGTCCTCCCTATGCCGGCGTTGGTGTTTTTGAGCAAATTGAGACGGCCATGGTGGCGGCGGTCTTTGATGCCCAGGTGAGCATCCTCTTCCGGAATCTGGGCGTTTGGAACCTGGCCCCGGACCAGTCCGGGCAACGCCTGCACCGAAGAACCATGTCTAAGATTCTGAGCGGCCTGGGTGAGTACGACATTGAGCGCCTCTACGTCTGCCAAGACGCGCTGGACAACAGCAGCCTGGTCCTGAGCGACGAACTGCCGCTTGAAGCCCTTGATGCTCAAGGGCAGGCACGCCTGATCCAAGACTGTGACAGCGTCATCGGCTTTCAGTCATGACGCTGCACCTAGTCTTTAGCGCTGGCGGGCTGGCCAGCTGCCTGGTGAGACATGGCGCCTCGGAGCCAGTGGTTCTGCTTGGCGATGGCGTCTATTCGGTCCCTCAGGCCCTGGCAGCTCACGCTGATCTGTTCGTCATGGAGGAGGACCTGGCGGCGAGAGGCCTTACCGGTGACGGAGTAAGGTGCATTGACTACCGGGACTTGGTGGCCTTGAGCGTAGCTCACGCCAGGGTCGTGAGCTGGAACGATTGAGCTATGGTCAGCACTCTCAGCCCAACGCTAGACTGCCAGGGGCACCTTCAGGATTTTCAGGCCTGGAATCCCCAGGTGGCCGCTTGGTTTGCCGGAGCGGAAAACATCATTCTTCAGGACGAACACTGGCAGATTATTGATCTCGTTAGAGACTTTTATCTGCGAACGGACATCAGCCCGGACATGCGGCCCTTGGTCAAGATGGTGCGTCAGGCGTTGGGCGATGACTGCGGTAACAGCATCTATCTAATGCAGCGCTTTGGCAGCAACCCGGCCCGCAGCGTTGCTCGAATTGCCGGCCTGCCCAAGCCGAGCAACTGCCTGTAGGGCTCAGGCTATTCCCGGGGAAGCTCGCCGGACCAACCTTCAGCCAGGCTCACAACCTCTCCTACAATGATGATCGACGGGCCGCGTACGTCGGCGTTTGCCACCCTGACGGGGATATCATCCAGGTAACCCCAGATAATCCGCTGATGTTCGAATGTTGCGTTTTCTACTACCGCCACCGGGGTTTTTTGACCACGGCCTGCTTCGAGAAGGCGCTGGCAAATCGATGCCAAGGCCATCAGCCCCATGTAGACCACCAGGGTTTGATCCGTCCGCGCTAACTCTGGCCAGTCCAGATTAATACTCTGCTCAACGCGATGTCCGGTTAGAAAACGAACCGACTGGCTCATCTTGCGGTGAGTAAGCGGTATCCCCGCGTAGCAGGCGGCACCCAAGCCAGAGGTTATGCCAGGCACGACCTGAGTTTCGATGCCCGCCTCTGCGGCCACCTGTAGCTCTTCTCCCCCTCGACCAAAGATAAAGGGGTCGCCGCCTTTCAGTCGAATGACTTTCTTCCCCATCCCTGCATGCGCGACGATGAGTCGGTTTACCTCTGCCTGCATGGCGGTCCCCGAGGGCCGCCTTTGGGCGGCAGTTGTTTCGCCGTCCATGGCCTCTCGTGGCCCGGGCTTGCCCACGTCGATCAGTTCAGCATCCCGCCTGGCATAGTCGAGCAACGCTGGATTAACCAACTTATCAAAGAGTAAAACATCAGCGGATTGAATCTCTCGCAATCCGCGCAGGGTGATCAGATCGGGATCACCAGGACCCGCGCCCACGAGTACCAAGGTGCCCGCCACGGACTGTTCATTCAGCATGCTCGTGGCCCGCTCCACCGCTGCATCCACCTGGCCACCCATGGCGAGGTCTGCGGCCGAGCTGGCAAAAACCCTGTCCCAAAAGGCCTTTCTCGCATCCACGCTGGGGAGCTGCTGCTTGACCTGGGAGCGAAGCCGTTCAGCCAGAACCGCCAGCTTGCCTAAGGCGCTCGGCAATCGAATCTCTATCCAACCCCGAACGGTTCGGGCCAGGGTCGGCGAGGCCCCCATGCTAGAGACCGCGACCAAAATCGGCATACGATCGATGATGGCTGGGAAAATAACTGTGCACAGCTCGGTTCGATCAACGCAGTTCACCAGGATTTTATGCTTCAGCGCTGCCGCGAAAACGCGTTCACTGACCTGGGGGGCATCGGTGGCGCTGATCGCTAAGGTGAACTCTGAGGAAATCACTTCAGGGTCAAAGGTGCGTTGGTCGATGGACAGCTCGCCAGCATCGCGCATACGCCGAATGTCCGGGTGCACCTCGGGTGCCATAACGGTGATTCGAGCACCTGCCCGCCGCAGCCAACGAAGCTTTCTCAGCGCCGTCTGCCCCGCGCCGACCACAAGCACTCGGCTGCCATGCAGCCGGTGAAAGAGAGGTAGATAAAACATGCCCGCCTAGGGTTTCAGCGCAAGACTGGAAAGCCCGCCCATATAGGGCCGCAGGGCATCCGGCAGAGTAAGGGTATCGTTAGCTGCCTGGTAGTTCTCAAGCACCGCCACCAAGGCCCGCCCCACCGCTAGTCCTGATCCGTTAAGGGTATGGAGTAACGCCACATCACCTGCTGACGTTCGATAGCGGGCCTGCATCCGGCGTGCCTGAAAATCAAGAAAATTGCTGCAGGATGAAATCTCTCGGTAGGCGTTTTGACCGGGCAGCCAAACTTCCAGGTCGATGGTTTTGGCTGAAGAGAAGCTTAGATCACCGCCGCAAAGGGTTACTGCGCGATAAGGCAGCTCCAGTCTTTTCAGAACGTTCTCCGCATGGCCCGTTAGGCTATCCAGTACATCCCAAGAGGTGCTCGGATGAACCAGCTGCACCAACTCAACCTTTTCAAACTGATGCTGCCGAATCATGCCGCGGGTATCACGACCGTAGCTGCCCGCCTCGCTGCGAAAACAGGGCGTATGGCAAACGTGTTTTTTGGGTAGGTCTGCTTCAGCTAAAATGTCCCCACGATAGATATTGGTTACGGGCACTTCGGCGGTAGGGATCAGGTAGACCTCGGCTTCTGTGTCCAGACGAAACATATCTTCCGCAGCCTTGGGTAGCTGCCCGGTGCCGCGCAGGCTGTCCGCGTTGACGATGTAGGGCACGTAGACCTCTTCATACCCGTGCTCGGCCACGTGCATATCCAGCATGAGTTGAGTGAGCCCTCGCTGCAGGCGTGCCAGGGCGCCTCGGATAACCACATATCGCGCCCCACTGATTTTCGCAGCGGTCTCAAAATCTAGGCCGCCCTCCAGGGTTAGCGCGACATGATCCTGGGCCTCGAAATCGAACGTTGGCAGCGTTCCCCAGGTGCGAAGCGAGACGTTATCACTCTCGTCAGCGCCCGGGGGCACCGACGCATCCGGCAGGTTGGGTAGGCCCATTAGCACATCATCCAGCGCCCCTTGGACCTCGCCAAAGCCTTTCTTCGCCGCATCCAACCGTTCGCCTAGATCGCTGACCTCGGCCAGCAGCGGAGCGATGTCTTCACCTCTGGCCTTAGCGGCACCAATGGATTTAGATTTGACGTTGCGCTCGTTCTGAAGCGTCTCGGTCTGGGTCTGTAGCGCCTTGCGCTGCTCGTCCAGCTCACGGAAAGACGCCACCTCTAACCGAAAGCCCTTAACGGCGAGGCGCTCGGCAACACCCTCTGGATCTGCTCGAAGCATTTTTATATCTAACATAGTTTGATCCCGCTAAAACAAAAGCTCTGTTGCGTCCTCAGCTCACCCATTGACCCAGGCGCATGCCAAACCAAACCGCCAACAGGCAGGTCATCAGGGTTGCCAGGCAGTATAGGGCCGCCATAAGGATTCTATCTGATTGCAGCAAAAGCAACGTCTCCAGGGCAAAGGCCGAAAAGGTGGTAAAAGCGCCCAGAAGGCCAACCACAAGAAAGAGCCGTCCCCAGCCTTGAAACCACGCCTGGTCCGCACATGCGCCCCAGATCACGCCGATAATGAGCGAGCCGGCGATATTAGAGAGTATTGTTGCCCAGGGAAACGCCTCGGAGCCTATCAACACGGCAACCGCATACCGGAGGGTAGCACCGAGAGCGCCACCTATAACGACCCAGAACAGGGCTGTGGCCGTCATGTATCCGTCCGTCGCGCTTCTTTGTCGAGCTTTTTTAGACGCTCAAGTCGCTCGCGAATCTTGATCTCAAGGCCCGCATCCTTGGGTTCGTAAAAAGGCTCCGGGCAAAGGGATTCCGGGAAATAACGCTCGCCTGGAGCGTAGGCCTCGCCGCCAGCCTGTTCTCGGTGCGCGTGGCGATAACCCTCACCGTGACCGAGTTCGCGCATGAGCGCGGTTGGGGCATTGCGAAGATGGTGGGGCACCTCATGGCTGCCCGTTTCTTTGACATACTGCATCGACCGATTGAAGGCCTGATATGCCGCATCGCTCTTGGGAACGCTGGCCAGGTACAGGGCCGCTTGAGCCAGAGCCAGCTCTCCCTCAGGCGAGCCCAGGCGTTCATAGGCGGAAACCGCGGCTCCCACGATCTCCAGGGCTCTGGGGTCTGCATTGCCGATGTCTTCGCTGGCTACGCGGATCAGGCGTCGGCCGATGTAGAGCGGATCTGCCCCGCCGTCTAGCATTCTACAAAACCAGTACAGGGCGGCATCTGGCGAACTGCCGCGAATGGATTTATGCAGCGCTGAAATTTGGTCGTAGAACAGGTCGCCCCCGCGATCAAATCGACGAGAACGTTCTCCCAGGGAAGCGGTTACCGTTTCAAGCTCAATCCGGCCCTCGACCATCTGGGCGGCAATTTCGAGACAATTTAGGCAGCGACGAGCGTCGCCATCCGCCACCTCGGCCAATGCCCGGGCGGCCTTGGGGTCGATGTCTCGCTCAAGACAACGGGTGCCGCGTTCAATGACCTGGCACATGTCGTCTGCATCCAGGGCCTTTAGGACATAGACCCGAGCTCTCGACAGGAGTGCAGAGTTCACCTCAAAGGAGGGGTTTTCCGTGGTGGCTCCGATGAAGGTTATCAATCCAGATTCGACGTGAGGAAGGAAGGCGTCCTGCTGGGCTTTGTTGAAGCGGTGTACTTCATCCACGAACAGCACCGTTTGCAGTCCCTGGGCCTGCCTGGACTGAGCCAGGGCAATGGCCTCTCGAATATCCCGAATCCCCGCCAGGACCGCGGAAATCCCCATCCAGTGACAGCCCGCCTGCTCTGCCAGCAGACGAGCCAACGTCGTCTTACCCGTGCCTGGCGGTCCCCAGAGGATCATGGAATGGATGCGGCCCCGGGCAAGCAGGCCACCCAGAGGCTTATCGCTGTCTAGGAGGTGTCGCTGACCAATATAATCCGACAGGGTTGTCGGGCGCAGTCGGTCTGCCAGTGGCTGCCCCTCTCGGACGCCGGCTCCGTCTGGCTGAGCGCTATTAAATAGATCATCCTCTAACAACATCCGTCCCCTCAGGCACGTCCAGCACAAAACGGTCAGGCGGCAAATCCTGATCGCGACGCACATTTTGAAAGTCAACGATGCTGCGCTGTCCGCCGCGATCCAGGATCACCATCTGCTCCAGAACGTTGCCAATGAATGCTAGCCGCAGTCCGGCAAAGAGAAAATCTATGGTCTGAGGCTGAATGGTGAAATCAGAATGTTCGCCTCGGTGGACAAGGTCGATGCTCAACTGGGCATCCGCGAGAGAATTCGCATTAATTAACCAGTTCACCGGAAGCTGGGCGCCTGCAGAATCCAGGTCGCGCACCGTCAGTTGTTCAAGGTCGGGGTCGTATATTTGCAGCTCGTTCTTGTCCAACAGCATGCGCTGCACGTAGGGCGAGATGACATCCCAGCGCAGGCGGGCTTCGCCCAGGGCCATGCGCCCAGAGCTCTGCTCAACCAGAATACCGTTGGCATCCTCTATGCGCTGCGTGAAGTCTGCCGTCGTCCCCTGCTGAGCCTGCAATAAACCAATCAGCAGGGTGGTCTGAGCGGGAGGAGACGGGGTAGCTGCCGGATCCGCCAATTGGGCAAGAGCGGCTGGGGTCCACGCGCTCACCGCCCCGAAGATAAGGACGCAGAGACAGTGTCGAAGTATGTCGCTGTTAATCTCGTTCTGGCACCAGGACATCACGCCCTCCGCTGCTGTTCATTTCGGAGACCACGCCGGCCGCCTCCATGGCTTCGATCAGGCGGGCCGCTCGGTTATAGCCGATTCGCAGTTTGCGCTGCACTGACGAAATCGAGGCTCGGCGCGAGTGCAGAACGAATTCAACGGCCTCGTCATACAGGGCGTCGCTCTGTTCAACGTCCCCATCCGGCTCAATGGGCACAAAGGCGTCGCTACTGCTTCCGCCATAGGTGATTTCGGTCAAATAGTCTGGCTCGCCGCGACGTTTCCAGTCTTCTACCACGCGATGCACCTCGTCATCCGAGACGAAGGCGCCGTGGACGCGCTGGGGTAGCGCGGTGCCCGGGGGAAGGTAGAGCATATCCCCATGTCCCAGCAGCTGCTCTGCGCCGCCCTGATCTAAGATGGTTCTCGAATCGATGCGGGAAGAAACCTGGAAGCCGATGCGTGCCGGGATATTGGCCTTGATCAAGCCGGTGATCACATCCACAGACGGTCGTTGGGTCGCTAAAATGAGGTGTATGCCCGCAGCTCTGGCCTTTTGTGCAATTCTGGCGATCAGCTGTTCTACCTTCTTGCCGACGATCATCATCATATCGGCAAATTCATCGATCACGACCACGATGGCGGGCAGAACCTCGAGGGCTGGCGGCGGCTCAGATTCATGCTGCCAGAGTGGATCCATGAGCGGCTCTCCCTTGGCCGCGGCATCTCGAATTTGCCGATTAAACCCCGCTAAATTCCGTACCCCCAGGGACGCCATCAATTTATAGCGTCTCTCCATTTCTGCGACACACCAGTTGAGCGCATGGGCGGCTTCCTTCATGTCCGTGACTACCGGGGTGAGCAGGTGCGGTATGCCCTCATAAATTGATAGCTCAAGCATCTTTGGGTCGACGAGAATCAGACGCACCTGCTCTGGTGTGGTTTTAAACAGGATGCTCAGGATCATGGCGTTAACGCCCACAGACTTGCCTGAACCCGTCGTGCCGGCCACCAGTAGATGAGGCATACGCGCCACGTCGGCGACCACTGGCGCACCGGCAATGTCTTTGCCCAGGGCCAGGGTCAGGTCGCTGGCCGCATCCTGGAAGGCGGGTGCCTGGATGACTTCTCTCAGCTGCACCATTTCACGTTGTTCATTGGGAATTTCAATGCCCACAACGCTCTTGCCGGGAATCCCCTCCACAATTCGAACGCTGATTACCGCCAGTGCCCGGGCAAGGTCCTTGGCTAGGGCCGATATTTTTTGAACCTTCACCCCAGCCGCCGGCTGCACCTCAAAACGGGTAATCACGGGGCCGGGCAGTACTGAGACCACAACCGCCTCTACGCCAAAATCACCCAGCTTGAGTTCGAGCTGTTTTGACATAGCCTCCAGCACCTCTGCGCCAAAGCCTCCCTCCTTCTCGGGATTGGCCTGATCCAATAGGTCGATATCAGGCGCTTCAGAGACATCTTCGCTCATAAACAGGCGCTTCTGGGCAACTCGGGCTGAGGGTTGATCGACCTGAGCCGAGGGTAAAATTTCAAGCCCCCGACGGCTGGCCTCCTTGCTGGCCAGCTCCTGTTCGATTTTGACCTTGCGCTGTGCGCGAGCGAGCTTGGTCTGATCCTTTTCCTCCGCTGCTGCTGCGGTGGCCTTGCGGTCTCGATATTGGTCATAGAGCAGGAGGGTTCTCGTCCAAAGACGGGTCAGCAGGCGACCCAAAAATTCCGCAACGTCTAACCAAGAAAACCCCGCTGCTGCCTGAGCACCGATCAGGGCACCCGCCAAGGCCAGCAGCGTGAGCCCCACTTGGCCAAAGACCTCCAGGCCCTCACCCCCAAGCAGAATACCCAGAATGCCCCCTGCACCGGAGGGTAGCCTGGTGGCGTCGGAGCCATGCAGCTGAAGCAAGATACACGCGCAGACGAGCATGCCAATCCAGCCGCTAGCACGCATAGCGACCAGCACGGGCGGGGGTGATTTGCGGTCAAGAAATGTTCTGAGGCCAAGATAAATCAGCGCCGCAGGCAACAGATATGCGCTGAAGCCCACCAGGAATAACAGTAAATCAGCCAAAAAGGCACCGCTTGAGCCGACCCAGTTTTGAACTTCAAGATTACTGCCGGTGTAGTTAAAGGACGGGTCTTCCGGTGAGTAGGAGAGGATGGCGAGCAGGAGAAAGACCGCCGCCGTGGCGACCATGACCAGGAACATTTCTCGCACTGGAAGCGAGCGGCTGGGTGCGGGTTTGGGCAAGCAAGGCTCCTTCGAGATAGAAGCAGTGTACGCACTCAATCCTGTGGGTACAAACCCAGGGTCCCCCTCTTCCCATGGCTAGGCTTCACGCGCCCTCAACCCGTACAATGGGGCTCTTTTTTTTTGGAACCGTGCATGAAGGCCGACAAAGCTAAGATCGTCGATGAAGTTTGGGATGACGCGAGAATCGACGGGTTTTTGACCAAGGCCCCCATGGGCAATGAGGACGCGGAATTCAGCATCCTGCTCCACGCCTTTCGCAGCATGCGGCCAGAGGACTTTGCCCGCTTCCTGAGTCGCTACCGGTCCTTGGGCTACTCCACTGAGGCAACCAATAGGCAGGGGCAGACGCTCTGCCAAATCATCAGCTCTTATCGCAACGTTGAGCCCTTTAAGGCACTGTTAAGGCCTTAGGCCATGCGCCAGGGAGACCTCCCCTACCTACCCCCACAGCCAGTTGCCTTTCCAGCCCCGGAACAGGCCTGGGAACGCCCGGACGGGCTGTTGGCCGCGGGCGGTGACCTGACCTGTGAATGGCTCCTTGAGGCGTATGCGCGGGGTATTTTCCCTTGGTTCGACGACGACTCGGGGCCTGTCCTCTGGTGGAGCCCCTCGGAGCGCGGGGTGTTGATTCCTGGAACCATGAAGGTCAGCAGGAGCCTAAGAAAAAAGCTGCGCCAAGATAACCTCCGAATCGGTTTCGACCAGGCCTTCCCCCAGGTCATCGCGGCCTGCGCAGAAACCCGTTCCACTCGCGTGGGTACATGGATCACGCCGAGCATGCAGGCGGCCTATATTGCCGTTCACGAAGCGGGCTTCGCTCACAGCGTAGAGGTCTTTGAGGATGAAAAACTCGTCGGCGGGTTGTATGGTCTTTCCCTAGGCAGCATGTTTTTCGGTGAATCCATGTTTTCCATCTCTAACGATGCATCCAAGATTGCGTTCTATCACCTCAGCCAACGACTGGCGGAATGGCGTTTCGATCTCATCGACTGTCAGCTTATGAATCCACATCTTGAGAGCCTGGGGGTTCGCCCTATGGCCCGGGCTGAGTTCTTAGCCCGCCTGAGGGAAAACGATTTGTCTAGAACGCGCCTGGGCAGCTGGGATCAGTCGGCGGCCTTTTGAAAACGCCCTTTGACGAAACGGAGGAAGAGTCGGAACGCCCTATCGACCTCTATCTGACGCCGGCCCATGCCTGCTCCTATCTAGATCGCAATGACGCTCAGACGCTCTTTGCTGACCCCCGAAGGATCATCACTGATCGGCACTATCAACGCCTTGCAGACCAAGGATACCGGCGCAGCGGGAGCCACCTGTATCGCCCTCACTGCTCGGCCTGCAGCGCCTGTATTCCGCTGCGCCTTCCGGTGGCCTCCTTTCGCCCGTCACGCTCACAGCGCCGCAACCGAGCCAGCAATGCTGACCTGCATCTGCAGCTTGAGCCGGCGCGCTTTACCCCACGGCACTATCACCTTTACGAACGTTACATCAGCCTGCGACACGCGGATGGTGATATGTATCCCGCATCAGAAGACCAGTTCCGTTCTTTTTTGCTGAGTCCCTGGTCGAATAGTGAATTTCTCTGTCTCTATGAGGGCGATCGGCTGTTGAGCGTTGCGGTGACGGATCAACAGCTCAACGGGCTGTCCGCTGTCTATACGTTCTTCGAACCCTCGGCTGCACAGCGAGGACTTGGGGTGCTGAGTATTCTGCAGCAGATCGACCTGTGCCAAGAACGCGATCTACCCTTCCTCTACCTTGGCTACTGGATCAAGGGCTCCCCGAAGATGGCCTATAAGACTGACTTTCGGCCCACGCAGATGTTGATCGAAAATCGCTGGATTACCCTGAACTGATCTCTCAGAGGCTGTACATTCTCTTCTAATTGTCACCCGCTTGCGGCACAATCGCCCCCGCCGTCCCCAGGGGACTCATACGACGAAGGATTCAGCTGAAGTTTATATGGCTAAAGAAGAACAGATTGAAATGGACGGGACGGTCGTCGATACCTTACCCAATACGATGTTTCGCGTGGAACTGGAAAACGGCCATACCGTGACGGCGCATATCTCTGGGAAAATGCGAAAGAACTACATCAGGATTCTAACCGGGGATAAAGTGAAGGTTGAACTCACCCCTTACGATCTGTCCAAGGGGCGAATCACCTTCAGAATGTAGATGCCTGACCCTCTAGGCTACTTCCTCGGACAGCACCGTAACCACCAGTTCTCCGTCTTCTAAGGTCACGCTCACGGTGCCGCCCCCACTGGCCAAGGCGCCAAAAAGCAAGTCCTCTGCCAGCGGTCGCTTGATTTTTTCCTGGATAAGGCGCTGCATTGGTCGTGCACCCATCTTTTCGTCGTAACCCTCGCGGGCCAGCCAGGTCCTCGCTTCCTCATCCACTTCCAGGGTGACCCGTTTCTCGTCGAGCTGCGCCTGAAGTTCGGTGAGGAATTTGTCCACCACTGTTTTCACCACATCCGTCGTCAGGGCCCCAAATTGAACAATGGCGTCGAGCCTATTACGAAATTCCGGCGTGAAGATTCGGCGGATCGCTTCCATGCCGTCGGTTGAGTTGTCCTGCTCCGTGAAGCCAATGGACGCACGGCTCATTTCCTGTGCCCCCGCATTGGTCGTCATGATCAGCACAACATTCCTGAAATCGGCCTTGCGCCCATTATTGTCCGTCAGCGAACCATGGTCCATCACCTGGAGCAGCAGGTTAAAGACCTCTGGATGGGCTTTTTCAATCTCATCCAGCAGCACGACTGAGTGCGGATGCTTGGTCACGGCCTCGGTGAGCAGCCCGCCCTGATCGAATCCGACATATCCGGGAGGTGCCCCAATGAGCCGGCTGACCGTGTGGCGCTCCATATACTCGGACATGTCATAGCGCAGCAGCTCTACGCCAAGAGCGTTTGCTAGCTGCTTACAGACCTCGGTCTTGCCCACGCCGGTGGGGCCGGCAAACAGGAAGGATCCAATGGGTTTTTCACCGCTTTTGAGCCCTGCTCGGGACAGTTTGATGGCGGTGGTCAGTTGGCCAATGGCCTCGTCCTGGCCAAAGACGGCCATCTTGAGGTTGCCGTCGAGATCCCTCAGCGAGGCTTTGTCCGAGCTGCTGACTTGAGCAGACGGGATACGAGCGATTTTGGCTACCACCTGTTCAATATCCGTGGCGCCAATGCTTTTCTTTCTGCGACTCGGGGCCTGAAGCTGCTGGGCCGCCCCAGCCTCGTCCACCACATCGATCGCCTTGTCCGGCATAAAGCGATCATTGATATATTTGGCCGCCAGTTCGGAGGCAGCGCGTAGCGCCTTATCCGTGTAGCGCAGCTGATAATGATCCTCGAAGCGGGATTTCAACCCCTTTAAGATTCGATAGGTATCGTCTACGTCGGGTTCGATCACATCGATTTTCTGAAAACGTCGAGACAGGGCTCGGTCCTTATCAAAAATACCTCGGTATTCTTGATACGTCGTCGACCCCATGCAGCGTATCTGTCCAGAGGTCAGCAGGGGCTTGAGCAGATTTGACGCGTCCATAACGCCCCCTGAAGCCGCCCCGGCGCCAATGATGGTGTGAATTTCATCTATGAAAAGGATGGAACCAGGTTCTTTCTTGAGTTCTGCGAGCACGGCTTTGAAGCGCTTTTCAAAATCACCCCGGTACTTCGTGCCGGCCACTAGGGCGCCCAGATCCAGGGAGTAGATGGTGCTTTCAGCCACGACCTCGGGGACCTTACCTTCGACGATGCGCTTGGCTAGACCCTCCGCGATGGCCGTCTTGCCCACCCCAGATTCACCCACCAGCAGCGGGTTATTCTTTCGACGGCGGCAGAGGATTTGCACCACGCGCTCCAGTTCTTCGGCACGCCCTACCAGCGGATCGATGCGACCTGCTGCCGCTTCCTCATTGAGGTTCGTGGCGTAGGCCTGCAGTGCCTTGGGGGTCTCCCCTTCACTACCCTGAGTCGTTTCCTGCTGTTCGTTCTCGTCGATCCCATCCGCATCCTCGACCTTGCTGATGCCGTGGGAGATATAGTTCACCACGTCGATACGAGTGACGCCCTGGGCTTTTAACAGATAGACGGCCTGACTCTCTTGCTCACTGAAGATCGCGACCAGAACGTTGGCACCGGTCACCTCCTTGCGTCCGGAGGACTGGACGTGAAAAAGCGCTCGAGAGACCACCCGCTGGAACCCCAGGGTGGTTTGAGGGCCTCTCTCTGTTTCATCTGGCCCCAACATAGGGGTGGTCTCTTGGATGTACTTCTCGAGTTCACCCTTCAACAGATCGACCTTGGCACCGACGTTACGCAGCACATCTTGCGCCGTCTCATTTTGCGTTAGCGCCAGCAAAAGGTGTTCCACCGTCACGAATTCATGACGCGATATGTTTGCCTCTTGGGCGACGGCGTTCAACGATTGCTCTAGTTCTTTGCTCAACATGTTCTTTATATTCCTGAAATGCGGCAGATTTAATCCGTTATTTCGATCCGAGACATCAGCGGGTGGCTGTTTTCCTGGGCATATAGATTGACCTGCTCAGACTTTGTTTCCGCGATATCCCGAGGAAAGATACCGACAACGGCAGCACCCTCCGTATGTACGACTAACATGATCTGGGTGGCTTTCTCGCGATTCATCCCAAAAAACTTTTCTAAAATATGAATGACAAATTCCATAGGCGTGTAGTCATCATTTAGTAAAACGACCTTGAACATGGGCGGCTTTTTAAGTTCGGGCTTTGACGCTTCAACAACGACGCCCACATCACCCTGTTGCTCCGAATCGCCCTCACCGGCCTGCAGACGGCACCCTGACTCTCGATCAGCGGCCAGCACTCCAGATTCTATAAACGCCTGTCGTTTCTGCATCTTCTCGCGTTCCGTCGACCCATATCCCGAGGCTACCACGACTCCCGTGTGGGCCAATGCTTGTTTCTCAAATTTGTTCAACTGCCCGTTTAATCTGCGGTCGGCCAGGCTATCTGCCGGAATCAGCGCGCCGCCGGGCAGCCCATGAGGTCCATTTGCAACGACCTCCAATGCTCAGAGTGTGGGGTCAAAGATTGAAAAGCCAAGTCTTCGTGGCTTGACTACGCTGTACGAATTTCGGAAAGTCAGCCTGGGAGTGGAGAAAAATATGCCTACTGGAACCGTCAAATGGTTTAACAATGCCAAGGGCTATGGATTTATTTTGCCGGATAATGGTGCAGACGACTTGTTTGCACACTTCTCGGCAATTTCCATGGAGGGTTATAAGACGCTGCGGGCTGGAGAGGCCGTCAGCTTCGACATTGAGTCCGGCGATAAGGGACACCACGCGGTGAACATCATCAGCCAGGCCTCGACAGCCTCAGAGCAGCACGCGGTGCCCTCGGAGCAGGGCGAAGTGCCCTCGCAGCAGGGCGAAGTGCCCTCGCAGCAGGGCGAAGCGTCAGTATCAGAGCCCAACGCCGCTGAGATGAACTCGCCCCCCTAGAGGGCCGCCAAGATGTCATTCAGCGTTGCCGACGGGCGCATCACCTGGGCGGCTTTAGCGGGATCCGGTGCATAGTAGCCGCCGAGATCGACGGGGTGCCCCTGGGCATCCAGTAATTCGGCGGTGATCACGGTTTCCGCTTCGACCAACCGCTCGGCAAATCGCTCAAAGCGCGACTTGAGTGCGTCTTCGTCCGCCCTTCTGGCCATGGCCTGAGCCCAAAATTTTGCTAGAAAGAAGTGGCTGCCCCGGTTATCAATCTCATTTACTTTGCGGGACGGCGACTTGTTGCTGTCTAAAAACTCCGCGATGGCCTCGTCCAGAGTTTCTCCGAGAAGCTTGGCCGCGTCATTATCAAAGACACGCCCAAGGTGTTCGAAGGACGCACCGAGCGCCAAAAACTCGCCCAGACTATCCCATCTGAGATGTCCCTCCGCCTCCATCTGCTGGACATGCTTGGGCGCTGATCCGCCGGCTCCGGTCTCGAATAGCCCTCCGCCGTTAATGAGCGGTACGATAGACAGCATCTTTGCACTGGTGCCCAGTTCAAGAATGGGAAACAGGTCCGTCAAATAGTCGCGCAAGACGTTACCGGTGACGGATATCGTATCCTTACCCTGGCGCATCAACTGCAGTGAATGCCTCGTTGCTTCGGCGGGCTTCAAAATTTTGATCTCTAGCCCTTGGATGTCGTGCTCGGCCAAATAGGTCTTCACCTTAGCGATCAGCTGGGCGTCGTGAGCACGATCCTGGTCGAGCCAAAAAATCACCTCATCACCCGTGATCCGGCCCCGAGAAACGGCAAGCTTTACCCAATCTCGTATGGATTCGTCTTTGACGCGACACATCCGCCAAATATCACCAGACGCCACCTCATGCCTGAGCAGCACTTCACCGGTGGAACCAACCACCCTCATTTCACCTGAACCGGGGGCTTCGAAGGTTGTATCGTGGGAGCCGTATTCTTCAGCCTTTTGGGCCATCAGCCCAATGTTCGAAGTCGATCCCATTGTGGTGGGGTCGAAGGCACCGTTGGCGATACATTCGTTAATCGTTTCCGTATAGACCGTGGCATAGCAGCGATCAGGAATGACGGCCTTGGTATCGTGCAGATCGCCGTCCGGCCCCCACATTTTGCCGGACTCACGAATCGCAGCGGGCATGGACGCATCCACAATGACGTCACTGGGAACGTGAAGATTGGTGATGCCCAGATCGGAGTTCACCATGGCCAAATCGGGACCCGCCTCGAGACACGCATCCAGGTCCGCCTCGATCTGCGCGGCCTCGTCAGCCGGCAGGGTCTGAATTTTATCGTAGACGTCGCCAATCCCGTTATTTAGGTCCACGCCGAGACCCGACAACGTCTCAGCATGTTTTTCCAGGGCAGATCGATAGTAGGCCTGCACCGCATAGCCAAAAATAATGGGGTCAGAAACTTTCATCATCGTCGCTTTGAGGTGCAGCGAGAACAGGACACCCGGTGCAGTCGCAGCGATTTGTTCATCGAAAAATGCGCAGAGCGCGGCCTTGCTCATATAGGCCGCGTCCACCACTTCTCCTGCATCCACGTGGAGGGCGCTAGCTAGCGTCGTGGAGGCCCCATCGTCCGCCACAAATTCGATGGTCAGCACATCTGGTCCTGACATCGTGGTGGAGATTTCGCTGCCGTAAAAGTCGCCATGGCTCATATGCGCCACGTGGGATTGAGAATCCGATGACCAGCTTCCCATGCGGTGAGGATGTTTTTGGGCGTATTCCTTCACTGCCCGGGTCGCGCGCCGATCTGAGTTGCCCTCCCTTAATACTGGGTTAACCGCGCTGCCCTTGACGCTGTCGTAACGGGCCTTGATTTCTTGCTCGGCAGCCTCTCTTGGGTCCTCGGGATAATTGGGAAGCGCATAGCCCTGCTGCTGGAGCTCTGCAATAGCGGACTGCATTTGAGGCGTGGATGCACTGATGTTGGGAAGCTTGATAATGTTTGCTGAGGGGTCCTGCGTCAGGGCCCCTAGTTCTGATAGATGGTCTGCAATGCGCTGATCTGGCTCTAGGTATTCCGGAAATTTCGCTAAAATTCTGCCCGCCAGTGAAATGTCTCGCGTCTCCACGACGATGCCGGCGGCCTCGGCAAAGGCCTCAATGATAGGCAGCAGCGAATAGGTCGCCAGGCGTGGCGCTTCGTCGGTTTCGGTATAGATTATTTTCTGTTCACTCGTCATGAGGTCCCCTTTCGCCTAGGTTATATTGGGCTTCCCATCAACCAGAGAAGGCTGCTAGCCCATAAGGGAAATTACATGCTCTCGAAGTAAGTCACCGCGATGCGGTCTTGAGCATGGGAGAGAGTGCGCATTTGACAAGGCAGCCCCCGCTAACGCCTGTTCTGGCCCTCTCCAGCCGCGGCGAAGGATAGTCTGAGGCTGCCCCGAGTGCAACTCAACTCAGGTCAATCACCCGATGTGGTGCCCCACTCCTCCGCCCGCTCATGATCGGCTTGAGTCGAATCAAGCCAGCGTTCGCCCAGTTCGCTGCGTTCCTTTTTCCAGAGCACGGCTCTGGTTTTCAGATAGTCCATCATGAATTCTGCCGCCCCGAAGGCAGCCTCGCGATGAGCAGAGGCTACCAGGACCAGCACAATCTGATCGCTGGGAGTGAGGTCGCCAATGCGATGGATGATCCGCCAATCCAGAAGCGGCCATCGCTGCTCGGCGGCTGAGGCGATGTGCAGGATAGACTGCTCGGTCATCCCGGGATAATGCTCGAGCCTGAGCGTGCTGACGCTGCCGCCATCGCCGGCTGCCGGGTTACGGTCCCGAACCAGACCGCTGAAACAAACGATGGCGCCAATCTGGGCGCCTAACCTATTCCTCAGGGCCTGATATTCTTCTGCCAGATCGAAGTCTTCTTGCTGGATAGAGATGCGGGGATCCGGTGTCTTCATCTCTCAGCCTCCCGTCACCGGCGGCAAGAAGGCCACCTCTGCGCCAGCCGGCAGAGGCTGCAGGTCACTGTGCCAATCCCCTTCAATCAACTGCTGATTGACCGCTACACGAACATTGGGCGCCAGCAGGTGGGCCACCCTGTCAGTGCCTAGCTGTTGGATTAGCGTAGCGTGTACCTCGGAGAGGCTGTCTGCGGTGGCGCTCAATCGCGCTGTCCCCACGCGCTCCCTCAGCGAAGCAAAGAAGTGCACTTCGATAGGGTTAGATTCCTCACTCATCGTTTAGCTCCTGGGCGTCTTCTCGACGCCAGGTGCCGCTCTTGCCACCGGTTTTTTCGTCGAGTTGGATTGCCTCGATAGTCATGGCCTTATCAACGGCCTTACACATATCGTAGACGGTCAGCGCCGCGACGCTCACGGCCGTCAACGCCTCCATTTCCACGCCCGTCTTGCCCGCCAATTTGCATTCGCCGAGCACCTGTAGGCGTCCAGCGTCTAAGACCTGGAACTCAACGGCGACCTTGGACAACGCCAAAGGGTGACACAGCGGAATCAGATCAGAACAGCGCTTGGCCGCCTGGATGCCTGCGATGCGCGCCACGGCCAGAACCTCGCCCTTGGGGAGATTATCGCTGATGATGGCCTCCAGGGTCGCCGGCGCCATCTGCACCACGGCGCTGGCCTTGGCCACTCTCTCGGTAACCGCCTTATCGGCGATATCCACCATATTTGCTTCTCCGGCCGCATTCATGTGGCTTAAACCCATTGCTGTATCCCTTAGGTGCGTTGCCTCATTATGCCTGGCGAATGGTCCTCGGTCAGCGCCACCGGCGATAGCCGCTGACCCCGGCCAAGACCTGGGTTACCATGCGCCATTCGATTAGGCCTAGATATTGCCATGCCGTCAGCCGCCCTGTCAGAATCAGCGTCGCAAGACCTCTCCCCTGCTCCAAGAGTGATCGTCGGCATGTCCGGCGGGGTGGATTCTTCCGTGGCCGCCTATCTGCTGCAGCAGCAGGGATATTCGGTAGAGGGCCTGTTTATGAAAAACTGGGAAGAAGACGACGGCACGGACTACTGCACGGCTAAGGCAGATCTGGCCGACGCGGTTCAGGTTTGTGAGCGTCTGGGGATCACCCTGCACCAGGCCAATTTCGCAGCGGAGTATTGGGACAGTGTGTTTGAGCATTTTTTGGCCGAGTACCAACGCTGCCGGACCCCTAATCCCGACATTCTCTGCAACCGAGAAATTAAGTTTCAGCAGTTCGTGAATTACGCCCTGACCTTGGGAGGCGATTTTATCGCCACCGGTCACTATGTCCGTCACCAGGACCCCGCTGCTGACAACGCCTCTGAGAGGCCCCATCGACTGACGATTCTCAAGGGAAAGGATCAGGCTAAGGACCAGAGCTATTTCCTTCAGGCCGTGCCTGCAGAGCGCTTGGCCAAATGCCTCTTTCCTCTGGGAGACTGGCAAAAAACCGACGTGCGTGCCCTGGCCCAGCAGCTCGGACTGTCCAACCACCGCAAGAAAGATAGCACGGGCATCTGCTTTATCGGCGAACGTCGATTCGCCGACTTCTTGGCAAAATACGTTCAGGACCAGCCGGGGCCGATCTGCGATTTGCAGGGACGACGCCTGGGTACTCACCGAGGCCTGCACCACTACACGCTGGGCCAGCGTCAGGGTCTTAACATCGGCGGTATGGCCGGCAGGGAAGAACGTCCCTGGTATGTGCAGAATAAGAAACTCAATGACAACATGCTCATCATCACTCAGAACGAACAGGACCTGGAGGGACGCTGGCTTCAGGCGAGTCAGCCCAATTGGCTGAACCCCGTCCAGCTGCCGCTTACCTGTACTGCGCGCATTCGCTATCGCCAGCCCGATCAGCCGTGTCGGGTATTCCCCGCGGCGAATGGACGGCTGTTGGTCAAATTTGATTCCCCTCAACGAGCGATTACACCGGGTCAGTACATCGCTCTATATCAGGGCGATGAGATGCTTGGGGGTGCCTGTATTGAATCCGCGCACATCCAGCAATAGCTAATACCGGATCGACGGCAAAACGATCAGAGGAACGTTCCATGCAGCCATCATTCTCCCTTACTGCCATTACCGCTATCGACGGACGCTATCAGAGCAAGACAGCTCACCTGGCGCCCATTGCAAGCGAATACGGCTTAATTCGATACCGGGTGCAGGTTGAGTGTTGTTGGCTGCTCTTCCTCAGCGCTAGCGAATCTATCGCCGAACTTGCTCCTCTTTCCCCAGCAGACCAGGCCTATATCGAAGCCATTGCCACTGAGTTTTCCGAGGCCGATGCTGCTCGGGTTAAGGCCCTGGAAGCCACTACTAACCATGACGTTAAGGCGGTGGAGTATTTCATCAAGGAGCGTCTTGCAGACCGAGCTGAGCTTGCTGATCTCAGAGAGTGGGTGCATTTCGCCTGCACCTCTGAAGACATCAACAATACTGCCTATGCACTCATGCTCAGCGACCTGCGAGATCAGATTCTCACCCCTGAACTCACGGAACTTATCGCCCGGCTCGACGCCCTGGCGAAACGCCATGCGGCCCTGCCCATGCTCTCTCGCACTCATGGACAGCCCGCCTCGCCGACCACCCTGGGTAAGGAAATTAAAAACGTGGCCGCCAGGCTAACGAGGCAGCTTGGGCAGCTGAGAAAGGTAGAGATATTAGGCAAGTTCAATGGCGCAGTGGGGAACTTCAATGCCCACCTAAGCGCCTACCCCGCTGTGCCTTGGGACCAGCTGTCAGCAGATTTTCTAGAGACTCTCGGGCTCCGGATTAACCGTTGGACAACCCAGATAGAACCCCACGACTATGTGGCGGAACTGTGTCACTGCCTCATTCGCTGCAACCAGATCGTGCTGGATTTTGACCGAGACATCTGGGGCTACATTGCCATCGAATACTTCAAGCAGAAGAAGGTAGAGGGGGAAACAGGCTCCTCAACCATGCCCCACAAGGTTAACCCCATCGACTTTGAAAATTCAGAGGGCAACCTAGGGATCGCCAACGCCGCCCTGGAACATTTGGCCAGCAAGCTGATGGTCTCTCGCTGGCAGCGGGACCTCTCGGATTCAACCGTCCTCCGCAATTTGGGTACCACCGTGGCGCATTGCAGCTTGGCCTACCAAGCCACCCTGAAAGGCCTGTCTCGGCTGGAGGTTAATGCGCCGCAGATCGCCGCGGACCTCTCCAACAGCTGGGAAGTGCTGGCAGAACCGGTGCAAACCGTTATGCGCAAATATGGGATGCGCGAACCCTATGAGCGTTTAAAGGAGGCGACCCGAGGTCGACGCCTATCGGCCACCGTCTTTAAAGACATGCTCGACGAACTCGATCTGCCCGCAGCGGCCTATGAGGAACTGGTGGCGCTGACGCCGGAAACCTACATCGGGTTGGCTGCAGAGCTGGCGCAGAAGGACCTTGAGTGAACCTGGATATTGTCAGCGTCTCCTGGGATGACGCCGCAGCCGAGCACCTCAAATCTGTTCGGTTTGAGGTCTTCGTGGATGAGCAAGGAGTGCCGCCTGATATCGAGCTAGATGAGTTGGATCACCTCTCTGACCATCTGCTGGCTAGGGACAGTGGGGGTCAGGCCCTCGGCTGCGTGCGCTTGACTCCGGCGGGCCAAATCGGACGTATGGCTGTTCGAGCGCCCTCTAGGAACCGAGGCGTGGGCAGCCAGCTCCTGCATGCGATGATCGCTCAGGCCAAGGATCAGGGCAGACAGGCGGTCTTTCTGCACGCCCAGGTTCATGCCCAGGCTTTTTACCAACGTCATGGCTTTTGCCCGGCGGGACAGACTTTTTGCGAAGCCGGCATCCAGCATCAGCATATGACGCTTTCCCTCTGACTCTGGTCAAGGCGTGGCAATAAATTTTGGGCTAACATGGCCCCGCGCAGCGGGCCAACCTTGGGCTCCAGTTCGCAAAACGACGTCCTGGCGCCCTAGCCCCGGGGTGTCCTAGCTTGGAATGACGTATGAACCAGACTTATCGTAAAGCCCTCCCCGGTTCGGATTGCGATTACTTTGATGCCGCCGAGGCCACTGAGGCTATTCAGCCCGGTGCCTATGCCAGGCTGCCCTACTGCGGCAAGGTCTTTGCGGAAAACTTAGTTAGGCGCTGCGATCCAGAGCTTCTGCAGGCGTCTCTTGAGCAAATTCTATTGGGCAAGCAGACGCAGGATTTCCCCTGGTACCCGGCGCGCGTCGTCTGCCACGATATTTTGGGACAAACGGCTCTGGTGGACCTAGCGGGCCTCAGAGACGCCATCGCTGCCCGGGGGGGTGATCCCGCAGAGGTGAATCCTGTAGTCCCTACCCAGCTCATCGTCGACCATTCCCTCGCGGTTGAGCATGCGGGCTTCGAAAAAGACGCCTTCGCCAAAAATCGTGCGATCGAGGACCGTCGGAATGATGATCGGTTCCACTTCATTAACTGGACCAAGACCGCATTCAAAAATATAGATGTCATTCCACCCGGAAACGGCATCATGCATCAGATCAACCTAGAGCGTATGTCGCCGGTCGTTCACCGGGTAGATGGCGTCGCCTTTCCCGACACCCTGGTTGGCACGGACAGCCATACGCCCCACGTCGATGCGCTGGGCGTTATCGCCATTGGTGTGGGCGGCCTCGAGGCGGAAAGCGTCATGCTGGGCAGAGCATCCTGGATGCGGTTTCCCGATGTGGTCGGCGTCGAGCTGGTGGGCCGGCAAAGACCGGGTACAACCGCCACAGATATCGTTCTTGCGCTCACAGAATTTTTGAGATCAGAGAACGTCGTCTCCTGCTACCTCGAATTTTTTGGTGAGGGGGCGTCAGCGCTCACCCTTGGAGACCGAGCAACCATCTCAAATATGACCCCGGAGTTTGGCGCGACGGCCGCCCTGTTTTCCATCGACGAGCATACTCTGGACTATTTGCGATTAACCGGCAGAGACCCCGAGCACGTTGACCTGGTGGGAACCTATGCCCGCCAAGCCGGACTGTGGTCTGACCAACTTCACCAAGCCGTCTATCCCCGAACCCTTCAATTTGATCTCTCGTCGGTGAGTCGAAATATCGCCGGGCCTTCAAACCCTCACCGAAGGGTGGCGACCACAGATTTAGCTCAGGCCGGCCTTACTGGCCCCTACACGGCGGCCCCAGGCGACATGCCTGACGGCGCGGTGATCATCGCTGCCATCACCAGCTGCACCAATACCAGCAACCCGCGCAACGTGATCGCGGCCGGCTTGCTGGCCCGTAATGCCAATCGCGCTGGCCTAGCGCGAAAGCCCTGGGTTAAGACGTCCCTCGCGCCGGGCTCTAAGGCCGTCCAGCTCTACCTTGAAGAGGCGCAACTGCTGGGCGAGCTAGAGCAGTTGGGCTTCGGTATCGTCGGCTTTGCGTGTACCACCTGCAACGGCATGAGCGGAGCGCTAGACCCGACGATTCAACAGGAGGTAATCAGTCGAGATCTCTATGCCACCGCCGTGCTTTCGGGCAATCGCAACTTCGACGGCAGGATTCACCCCTATGCCAAACAGGCCTTTCTTGCCTCGCCGCCGCTGGTCGTAGCCTATGCCATCGCAGGTAGCATCCGATTCGATATCGAAAGAGACCCCCTAGGCCATGATGCCGAGGGCCGGGCGATCACCCTGCAGGACATCTG
>MDTB01211901.1_pt1 | contig 23056 bp, 18 predicted proteins | sample 811161 | NCBI WGS metagenome assembly MDTB01 (sample SAMN05326650, study PRJNA326480) | marine metagenome | isolation source: seawater | place: Mediterranean Sea | collected 2009
AAATTTTATAAGAATGGGTCCTAAGCTTTTATGAAATTGGCGGTTATTGGAACTGGTTATGTGGGCTTGGTTACCGGTGCCTGTTTTGCAGAGATGGGTAATCTTGTCGACTGTGTGGACGTTGATCAAAAGAAACTTGCTCGCTTAAATTGTGGCGAGATGCCTATTTACGAGCCGGGATTGGATGATATTGTTGAGCGGAATTTCAAACGCGGATCCTTGCGGTTTACCGCTGATCTCGGATTAGCTCTTGATGGGGCACAGGTGGCTATGATCGCTGTTGGAACTCCCCAAGGCGAGGATGGTTCAGCAGATCTTCGCCACGTTCTGGAAGTCGCTCGAGATCTCGGCAAACACATCACCGATTATCTGGTTATCGCTGATAAGTCTACGGTTCCAGTCGGAACAGCAGACAAAGTAGCGAAAGAGGTTAGAAGAGCGCTAGTTGAACGTGATGCGGATATTCCTTTCGATGTAATCAGCAATCCCGAGTTCTTAAAGGAAGGGGCGGCGGTGGAAGATTTCATGCGTCCTGACCGAGTGGTCGTTGGCACAGACTCGACCCGGGCAAAGATGGTTTTGCGCGAACTATACGCGCCGTTCAGCCGGACTCGTGACAAATTGATTTTTATGGGTGTGCGTGATGCCGAAATGACGAAATATGCAGCTAACGCGATGCTAGCTACTAAAATCTCGTTTATGAATGAGATGGCTAATCTATGCGAGCGATTAGGTGCAGACGTAGAAAATGTGCGTAAAGGGATTGGATCCGATCCAAGAATTGGCTTTAATTTTATTTTCCCTGGATGTGGTTATGGGGGTTCGTGTTTTCCGAAAGATGTACAGGCAATCCTTGGGATGGCCGATGAAGTTGGGTTCTCTCCAATATTAATGCAAGCGGTTGAAGAGCGAAATCAGATACAAAAGAACCGACTGATCGAACGGATAGTGTCATCCTACGGCGAAGATTTAAGCGGAATGGTTTTTGCCATGTGGGGTTTGGCGTTTAAACCTGGGACAGATGATGTTCGTGAAGCGCCGAGTCTGATTATGATTAGGGCGCTTGTTTCTCTTGGAGCCACAGTCAAGGCTTATGATCCGGTGGCCATGGACAACATCGCTCAAGAAATTGATGCTGGCTGGATTGGTAAAAGTTTTATCTTATGTAACGACCAATATGATGCTGTGATGGATTCCGATGCACTCATTTTGGTAACTGAGTGGAATCTTTTCAGACAGCCCGATTTCAAGTTTCTGGAACGTGTCATGAAAACGAAAGCAATTTTTGATGGGCGTAACCAATATGATCCAGATCGTCTGAGGGAGCAGGGCTGGGAGTATGTCGGTATCGGCCGATGAATCAACTACCAATTGTGTGGGATGCGGCCTACAGCCCGAAGTTCCCAGAAACACATCGGTTCCCGATGGCAAAATTTCGGTTGCTCAAGGAGTGGGTTGATCACAACGTTCCACAGACTCAGTGCTTTTCACCAACACCCTGCTCCCTCGATGTACTACTCCAAACGCATGACTCGCAATATGTGAGTGATTTTCAGGCAGGGACTCTAGACCCCAAAGTAGCAAGAGAGATAGGCCTTCCGTGGAGCACTGGTCTACGTGATCGAACGATTCTCGCGCTCGGCGGATCGATCAAGACCTGTGAGCTCGCAAAAAAATATGGGCTCGCAAGTCACTTAGCTGGCGGCACCCATCATGCGTACCGTGACCGTGGTTCAGGATTTTGCATCTACAACGATCTTGCGGTGTCCGCCCGATATTTGGTAAACCAAGGCCTCGCCTCGCGAGTATTGATATTTGATTGCGATGTACACCAGGGTGACGGCACCGCTTCGATTTTGGCTTATGACTCCCAGACCTTTACCTGCTCAATTCATGCCGAGAAGAACTTTCCAGTTCGAAAGGCGGAGAGTGATCTGGATGTAAATTGCCCGGATGGCATGACCGATGATGATTATGTGTCACTCGTATTTGAAACATTAGAGTCGCTGATTACTGGATGGCACCCCGATTTTGTTATCTATGACGCGGGCAGTGACGTGCATATAGACGATGCACTTGGTCGATTATCCATTACGACCGACGGTTTGTATCGTAGGGATTATGGTGTGATCTCCCGGATACAGAGTGAAGGCATCCCCTGTGCGACTGTGATTGGTGGCGGCTATGACAAAGACCGTGCTCGTGTTGCTGCGCGTCATGGGATTAGTGTTTCTGCAGCCGCTTCGGTCTTTTCTGATAAGCTGCGCCGCGCTACCGTTTAAAAATTTCCGCGAGGGACTTGTCTTTCCTGTCTCGGCTGGCATAATGCCCGCCTGTTTCGGTTATGCCCTACTAGGCCAGGGTCTTGAAGCAGTTCGGCTAGTCCCGTTCGTCTAGAGGCCTAGGACTCCGCCCTTTCACGGCGGCAACAGGGGTTCGAATCCCCTACGGGACGCCACTTGCGGGAATAGCTCAGTTGGTAGAGCACAACCTTGCCAAGGTTGGGGTCGCGAGTTCGAATCTCGTTTCCCGCTCCAAATCGAAAAGACCTCGTCTTTGACGGGGTTTTTTATTTTTGGGGCTTGAGTCCTGAGATTCGGCGCAAATATAAGAGTACCGCGGGCAGGGATTTAATGGATGTTTCGAGCAACGTTAGTCGTGATGGTAGTACTCGGGTTTCTGATAGCGTATCAGATCGTAAATCCCTACCGAACGCAGGTTTGTCACTTTTGGGAGACTGGAGATCTGTGCTGTTGGCTATTGTGCCGTTAGCGATGCAGGTAACCTCGATGCTCTGTATGCTTGCTTCCTTTATGATTTTTCCAAACAAATGAGTTTGCCGTGTCATACGCGTTAGAGATTAGTGGCTTATCAAAGACCTACGAAAATGGCTTTGAAGCCCTCAAAGGAATCGATTTGACCGTTGACAAAGGCGATTTCTTTGCACTATTAGGACCAAATGGTGCTGGTAAGAGTACCACCATCGGAGTGCTTTGCTCTTTGGTAAACAAATCGTCTGGATCAGTCAAAGTTATGGGTTATGACATCGATAACGAGTTTGGAATGGCCAAGCGTCGGTTGGGGGTTGTGCCTCAGGAATTCAATTTCAATCAATTCGAAAAGACGCAGAATATCTTGATCAATACTGCCGGATACCACGGTATTCCGCGTCTTGAGGCGATACCTCGTATCGAGCATTACTTGAGACGATTGGGTCTATGGGATAAGCGAGATGATCCGTCTCGCGCATTGTCTGGAGGCATGAAACGCAGACTTTTGATTGCACGGGCGTTAGTGCATCAGCCTGATTTGTTGATTCTGGATGAACCGACCGCCGGTGTCGATATCGAGCTTCGTCGTGGTATGTGGGACTTCCTCACAGAGATTAACGAACAGGGTACGACAATTATCCTGACTACGCACTATCTTGAGGAAGCAGAGGCCTTGTGTCGAAATGTATCGATTATCAATCGCGGAGAAATAATCGCGAACTCATCTACAAGGGAGTTGTTGGCAACACTCAATACGGTGACGTTTGTCTGTGACCTTGCGGAGCCTGTGGTAAAGGTACCACTGATTGACGGCTTTGAGTGTGTCTCAGTTGATCCGACAACACTAGAGATTGAGGTAGACAAGGGCCAGTCATTGAACGAAGTATTTTCAGTGTTGTCAGCCTATGCGATATCGGTAACCTCGATGCGGACGAAAACAAACCGGCTTGAGGAGTTGTTCGTGTCGATGACTTCTGAGGACATTAGATGAGGTTGGCAAATTTCGAGGAAAAAGCCACAGATTTTGGTAGCCCGAACTGGGTTGCTTATCAAACAATTGTGCGAACAGAAATACGTCGCTTTACGCGGATTTGGGTTCAGACAATGATCCCACCAGCTATTACCATGACCCTTTATTTTATAATTTTCGGGAGCCTTATTGGTACCCGAATTGGTGAGATGGGTGGTTTTGATTACATGGCTTACATAGTTCCCGGGCTCATCATGATGAGTGTGATCACGAGCTCCTATACGAATGTTTCGAGCTCATTCTTCGGGTCTAAATTTGGCCGTTTTATCGAGGAGATGTTGGTGTCTCCGATCTCAAACCAGACCATCCTACTTGGTTATGTGACGGGCGGTGTCGCCCGGGCGGTATCTGTCGGTTTGATTGTCACGGTTTCGTCGATGTTTTTTACGCGTCTGTCAGTTCACAATATTTTTGCGGTTGTATCTATCACGATCTTGACATCGGTCCTATTCTCGCTTCTAGGCTTTATAAACGGCGTTTATGCCAAGCGTTTTGATGACGTGAGTCTCGTACCAACGTTTGTGTTGACCCCGTTAACCTATTTGGGAGGAGTGTTTTTCAGTATAGATCTTTTGCCTGAATTTTGGGTGGGAGTGGCGAAGCTCAATCCGATCCTCTATGTCGTGAATGCTTTCCGGTACGGAATATTGGGTGTATCTGATATCTCTCTTGGTTGGGCGTATGGAATACTCTTTTTCATGACAGTGATTACATATATTATAGCGGTTCAGTTGCTTGCTAAGGGCGCCGGGATACGCTCCTGATGAATCCTACAGGTCTTGAGGGCATCCGGGATCAACTTCTGCTGGGCCAGTTCTCGGAGCAACCCGAGTTTTATGATCCCAGTTTATTGGTGGGCGTCCCCCGCGCGCTTGCAAGAGGCGTTGAGAGAATTGATGCTTCCAAATTTGAGGGACATGATCTCTGGAATTGTTGGGAAGTCTCGTGGCTTGATCTAAATGGCAAACCGATAACGCGAATTGGACAGCTCATTGTTCCTGCGAACAGCCCAAACCTCTGTGAATCGAAGTCCCTGAAGCTCTACTTAAATAGCTTTGCTAACGAAAAGATTGAAAGTGAGTCGGCTTTAATCGCTCGGGTAAGTGACGATCTTGAGGCAGTATTGGGTGTGAAACCTAAATTCTGGCTATACCCGCTTGACGACATTCGGTTCGTGGTCGAGAACCCTGAGGGCGTTTGTATAGATGGATTGCCAGTCGATTTGGCAGTCTATGAGCCTGACGCGCTACTATTACAAACTGACCCTAATCAGGTCGGTGCAGAGCGGTTATATAGTCACTTGTTTCGGTCGAACTGTCCCGTAACTGGACAACCCGACTGGGCAACGGTCGTTGTAAAGTACAAGGCTCAGGAACGGCTCTTCCCTGAGTCATTACTGGCGTATTTGGTTTCCTACAGAGACCATACAGGCTTTCACGAGGCGTGTATTGAGCGAATTTATGAAGACTTACTTGGCTGTCTGAACCCAACTGAACTTGTCGTTTGGGCGGGATTTATCCGGCGCGGTGGGCTGGATATTAATCCGGTCAGATCGATGACTCCAATTAAGTTCTTGCCACCAAGGCTCGCTCGACACTAACTTTAGCAAAAACGACATTAGAGGAAAGAGGATGTCTCCAATCGAAGCTTTGCTGTCCCGTGTTTCTGTCCCGCGGGTCCTAGAACCAGGTGTGACTTCTGATGAGCTTGATCTACTGTTACGTGCGGGATTGAGAGCCTGTGATCATGGCCGACTGAAACCTTACCGATTTATCCTGCTTGAGGGAGAGGCTCGTGAGCGCCTTGGCGAGGCGATGTGTGATTATCTTCATGATGATCTGGTGGATATTTCGGAGGACACGATTGAGGCAACCAAGAATAAAGCACTCCGTGCTCCAACCTTGCTTTCGGTAATTTTCTGCCCACGGGATCACGATAAAATCCCAGAGACTGAGCAGCTGGTCACAGCGGGATGTGCTGCGCAGTTGATTGTCACAGCAGCACACATGCTTGGAATCGGGGCGATATGGCGCACTGGTAATGCGATATATTCAGGCGAAGTATTTGAGATGTTGGGTCTCAATGAAAACGAGCAAGTTGTTGCTATGATTTACCTAGGGCGCCCCGCAGGTGATTTGCCGTCACCACCCGAGGTTGACCCTGAGACGTTTTTAGAGCGTCTTTGATTCTGGAAAAGGATAGTTTCAGCCTGTATAGTGCGACGCCTCTGGAGAGGTGCCTGAGTGGTTGAAAGGGCTCGCCTGGAAAGCGAGTATACGGGCAACCGTATCGGGGGTTCGAATCCCCCTCTCTCCGCCATTTATAATCCCATAAAAGTTTAGTATTTTATTAATCTCGTACTTGAGTGCACATATTCTCTAGTAGCAAATTTCTCGAACAATTTTTTGACGGCTTTTTCCGTTAGTGGGTTGTCTACGAGCGTGAAATACATTTGTCTCAAAAAACTTTTTATGCCTTTCTCTTCAAAACTCACATTATTTACTGTTGAGCGATCAGCATTCGTTTGTTTAAAATCACCTAAATTTTTTTTAAAACTCAGCTCGTATTCACTGTCCCATCGTAAAAAAAGGTTTTCTTGAAGCCATTGGTTCTTTTTTTTATTAAACAATCCATTGAATATTTTTCTTGGAAAAAACCAGTGTAGAAAAACTGTTTGTGTATGTGACTCAAAGAAGCTATTTCTGGTTGGAAAGGAATGCCTTATTAAGCATGTGTTATGTTTTAGCCTCTTTTCCTCTGACAGATATGTATCGATTACCTGCTCAGGTACGTGCTCCAATACTTGATTGCTGAACATATAATGCACCGACCGTGAATTAATCGGTACCTTGTCATTGACGTATTGTATAAATGGAACACACGATAAATTTAGTAGCTGAGCAAGTTTTTTATTTAGTGGTAAGCATTTGTGAGTCTTTATATCTATTCCAAACACGTTTTTATAACCGTAGGCTAATAAAAATAAAACAGTCGAACCCCCTCCGCATCCATGATCAAGAATTTTGATATCATCTTTTTTTACTCCTGATTTCTCTATCCTATCGAGATCCTCTAAATACAATTGAAAATGCAGAGGAATAGTGTTGGTCGGATCACGCACATATGAAACTAAATTCTCCCAGTCCGATATGTCGACATCCCCACTTAGTGCCTTTAGTCGAAACTTTTTTATCTGGCTCAGCATGATTTTAGGACCCGCATAATAGTAGACAATAATTACGGACTGTAGGGTCTTTGCATAAAGGTCGCAATAACATTTCGTAAGATTTTTATATTCTTAACTATTGGGTAATAGACCCACCCAACATTATTGCTTTGCTTGGACTAAGGTTTCGGAATATTCGTAATTGTGAAATGAGATAGTTCATATTTTGTACGCTGTGAGGTAATGATGTCGTGGGACCGTGATAGCGGGTATACGGGAAATCGTATCGGGGGTTCGAATCCCACTCTCTCTGCCAACTTAACCATTTGCTACATGGCAAACTTTCCTATCAGGTTTGTCTGGTGATTAGCCCTCGTAAGAATATCTGCAAATACGATTCTGAAGAGAAATTATGTGTCGGCGGCTTCAGAGCAAAACGAGAGACATCTCGTTGGGATACCATGATCCTTCGGGAAAGAAAAAATGTAATGTCTAAGCATCGTAAACGCAGCGCTTGGGCTAATTATAAAACGGAGTTCTTTGTCGGTCCTATCTTCCTTTCGCCCTCTCAACCAAAATATTCCACAGAAAAACTATTCAGGTAATCGCTCCAGTTGTATGACAGAAAAATGACCAGCGATCCAGTGAGATAAACCCAAAACTTTTAAGGAACCTGTTGAAGAATTTTAATATCTACACAATTTACAAAATTGTTTTTGGAGCGTCTCCAGTGGTCAATTTTGATATATGCTACTCGAGGCAGTTCATTCAAAAATATTCATTTCGGTTTCGGTGCAAAATAGGCTTTATTCGCTTAATCCAAAAGGACCGAACACCATACTGGCTCCTATCCAAATGATGGTTAGCGCCAATGCTGCTGCAATCACATAGTAAATTTTGTCGTCATTCAAAGTTGACTTCCTCTAAGATTACCCCGTAAGGAGTCTGGCAATAACCCGTTCGGAATATCAATAAGCAGTTAATTTAGCTTGATAATCGGTTAAGTTACTCCAGGATTTCTCGATGCTGGAGCATTCGGTTGTCCTTGTTATGCTATCTCCGTCACGGGGATGTTAGCTCCTTTCGCTTTTGCCTGAAATTCTGCGATTTGGTGGAAGTTCATGTAACGGTAGATTTTGTCAGCCATGGAATCGATATCCTTGGCGAACACCATGTACTCCGCGACTGTTGGTAACTTGCCCATTATCGACGCTATTGCGGCCAGTTCCGCACTTGCTAAGAAAACATTTGCGTCTTTACCAAGCCGGTTCGGGAAGTTGCGCGTTGATGTCGAAACAACGGTTGCGTTATCGGCGACCCTGGCCTGATTACCCATGCACAGTGAGCAGCCGGGCATTTCGGTACGAGCACCAGCTGCCCCAAAGATCGAGTAATAACCTTCTTCCATTAGCTGGTGCTCATCCATGCGAGTCGGAGGAGCAATCCACAGTCGTGTTGGGATCGAGTTGACATTCTTCAGGAGCTCACCCGCGGCTCGATAGTGTCCAATATTAGTCATACATGAACCAATGAATACCTCATCGATGCCAGTCCCTTGAACCTCAGATAAAGGCCTTACATCATCGGGGTCATTTGGACAGGCAAGCAATGGCTCCCTGATTTCGTTGAGATCGATTTCGATGATTTCTGTATATTCAGCGTCAGCGTCAGCCTCCAACAATTCTGGTTGTGCGAGCCATGATTCCATCGCTTTAATGCGCCGAGCGATAGTACGTGCATCGCCGTAGCCGTCGGCAATCATCCACTTCAGTAGCGTTATATTGGATTCGAGATACTCTCGAATTGGCACCTCATCAAGTTTGATCGTGCAGCCGCCGGCTGAGCGCTCAGCAGATGCGTCTGATAACTCAAATGCCTGCTCAACGGTGAGAGTTGGAAGACCCTCGATCTCGAGTATACGGCCCGAGAAGCAGTTCTTCTTACCCTCTTTACCCACGGTTAAAAGGCCGCGTTGGAGTGCTGTATACGGAATCGCATTTACGAGATCTCGCAACGTGATACCAGGTTGCATTTGTCCTTTGAAGCGGACCAAGACCGACTCCGGCATATCCAAAGGCATGACACCTGTTGCCGCCGCAAATGCAACAAGTCCCGATCCTCCCGGGAATGAGATACCAATCGGGAAGCGAGTATGTGAGTCCGCTCCAGTACCAACAGTATCTGGGAGTAACATCCTATTGAGCCATGAGTGGATTATGCCGTCACCGGGACGAAGGGAGACTCCACCTCGATTTAAAATGAAGTCAGGTAGAGAGTGCTGTGTTTCTACATCAACAGGCTTTGGGTAGGCCGCAGTGTGACAAAATGACTGCATGGTTAGATCGGCTTGGAATCCTAAACAAGCAAGTTCTTTGAGCTCGTCACGTGTCATCGGGCCTGTGGTGTCCTGTGAGCCAACAGTTGTCATGTGGGGTTCACAGTAAGTGCCAGCCCGAACGCCTTGAACGCCGCAGGCTTTCCCAACCATCTTCTGAGCAAGTGTGTAGCCTTTGCCTGACTCGACAGGTGCCTTTGGCGTTCTAAAGAACTCAGAGGCGCCAAGGCCAAGCGCTTCCCGTGCACGATGCGTGAGGCCGCGACCGACTATTAAAGGGATACGGCCACCGGCCCGGACCTCGTCGAGGATCACTTGGCTAGACAGCGTAAATTCGGTAACCGTCTTGCCCTGTTCATCTAAAATCAGACCATCGTATGGTTTGATTATGATCACATCGCCGGTTTCCACTGTTGTGACATCGCATGCGATTGGTAGGGCGCCTGAATCTTCCATAGTGTTGAAGAAGATCGGGGCAATCTTACCCCCGATACATACGCCACCTGAACGTTTGTTAGGCACAAATGGAATGTCATCGCCCATATGCCAAAGTACTGAGTTAGTTGCCGACTTCCGTGAAGAACCAGTGCCAACGATGTCGCCAACGTAGGCGAGTGGGTTACCTTTCTTCTTGAGCTCTTCGATTGTATCGAGAGGGTTTTCCATCCGGGCCTTTAGCATCGCTTGGGCGTGCAGTGGAATATCCGGACGGCTCCACGCGTCTACGGCTGGGGACAGGTCGTCGGTGTTCGTCTCACCAGGAACTTTGTATACCGTCACTTTGATCTCGGCAGGAACTTCTGGCTTACTCAAGAACCATTCAGCATTTGCCCATGATTCCATCACCTCTTGTGCCAATGTGTTACCGGTTTGACGTTTTTCTTCCACGTCGTGGAATGCATCAAACATCAGTAGAGTGCTTTTCAGGGCGTTGGCAGACGTCTGTCCGACTTCGCTATCATCCAATAGCTCGACCAGTGGGGGGATGTTGTAGCCGCCAAGCATGGTACCAAGTAAACGTGTCGCCTCTGCGCGTGACACGAGATCGCACTGTGTGTTTCCTTTAGCGATGTCGGTTAAGAAAGCGGCTTTGACGTAGGCGGCCTCGTCGACGCCTGCGGGCACGCGGTTGGTCAATAAATCAAGAAGGAAAGAATCCTCTCCGGTTGGAGGGTTTTTTAAAAGCTTTACTAGGCCAGCTACTTGGTCAGCGCTCAGCGGTTTTGGGGTGATGCCCTCAGCGGCACGTTCCTCAACATGTTTGCGGTATTCTTCGAGCACAATAATCGTCCCTGTTTAGATTGAATTGAACGCGGTAGGTGGGTCCTTTTGGGAACCGGATCACGGCGCGCTAGGAAGTAGCAGTTTAGCAAAAAAATACGATGCTCCTGTCCTTAAATTGGTATCGGGCTGGTTTTTCGATTAGTTCGCAATCGGGTATGCTGGAAGGGTCGCTTTGGTCATTTGGCGTAGGCATCGAATGACCTGGCAACTGTAGCCGTACTCGTTGTCATACCATACGTAAACGACGCAGCTATTGTTGCCGGTCGCGATGGTTGCAAGCCCGTCGATTATGCCCGCAGCACGAGATCCAACGAAATCAGAACTGACCGCCTCTGGCGAGTTTGAATAGTCGATCTGTTTTTGTAGTTTGGAGTGGATGGCGACGTAGCGTAGGTAGTCGTTTAATTCATCCTTTTCCACTGTTTTGCCAAGATTGAGTTTGAGAATTGCCATGGACACGTTCGGTGTTGGTACGCGAATCGCATTACCCGTGAGTTTCCCTTTGAGTTGGGGTAAAGCCTTGGATACAGCCATCGCGGCACCGGTCTCAGTGATCACCATATTGAGTGCGGCAGCGCGACCGCGACGATCACCTGAATGGAAATTGTCGATCAGGTTTTGGTCATTTGTGTAGCTGTGGACTGTTTCGACGTGTCCGTTTTGTATACCGTATTTTTCGTCGATCGCAGCAAGCACAGGTGTAATCGCGTTGGTCGTGCAGCTTGCGGCCGAAATAATCGTATCGGTATCGTTGATTTCCGCGTGATTTACGCCGTGCACAATATTTTTTAGGTCGCCTTTACCCGGCGCCGTTAAGAGTACTCGGCTCGTGCCCGCAGATTTAAGGTGCACCGAGAGTCCCTCACGATCTCTCCATCTACCAGTATTATCGACAATCAGAGCATTGATGATGCCGTATGCCTTGTAGTCGACCTCGGTGGGGCTGGACGCATAGATGACTTGGATACGTTGACCATTGGCAATAATCGCGTTGCTATCATGGTCGATGGTAATCGTGCCATCGAAAGACCCATGCACAGAATCGCGTCTGAGGAGGCTCGCACGTTTCATGAGATCACTGTCGCCATTGTGACGGACGACGATAGCGCGCAGGCGGATGGCCTCTTTCGATCCTGATTTTGCAATGAGCTCGCGGGCGAGCAGTCGGCCAATCCGTCCAAAACCATACAGGACAATATCTGTTTTTTGACCCGATGCTGGTGCCGCACCAGTAGCGCCTTTCAGTTCGTCTGATACGTAGTCAGACAGGTCTCGTGTATCGCCAAGTCGGCGATAGTTGACCGCCAATTTACCGATATCTACGTGGCATGGATTGAGATCAAGTTTGGCTACTTCGAGTAATACTTCACGTGCCTCTTCGGCTGTTAGTTCCTCATCCTCCACCTGTCGAGCAAACCGACAACATTTGATGACATTGATGACGGTACGGTTATTCAAGAGGCGGCCAAAAATCGATGTTTCGATCGATTTTTCTCTGAACAGCCGCCCGATGATCGGCATCATCTCCTCGGCGGCCGAGATTCTGCTGTTCCAGTCCTCCATGGTCTCGTTGATAAGCTCCATCGACATCGAATGTTCTCCCTGAAATCGTGTAAATCAATTCTGTGAGTAGAGGGACCATAAATCAACAAAATTAATTGAAACAACCATTTTTTGACCATACTTGCAGATATAGTCATATTTTTATTCTGAATTCTACGGTTGTTTTTTTTGTCACAGTCCTAAACCATAACGGTTTATTAGCCACGAATGATTGACTTCCCTTATGCAAAGTCGGGTACCTACCCCATGCGTTGGACTGTGTTCAACAACCTACGGCGACTCAGTCTGCAGAGGCTGCAAACGTTTCGCCCACGAGATAGTTGATTGGAACAGGTATGACGATCTGCAGAAGACGGCAGTTCTGCGGCGGTTAGGCGAACTGACATCTAGTATCGTCAACCGGTATGTGATGATAGTAGACGCTAGTCGACTGCGTGAGATGCTGGAGACCCACGGACTGAGATATCATAAATATCAGCCACCAGAATGTTGGGTATATGACTTGTTTCGGCAGACCGGAGGAAGATTTGCTCGGCTTTCCGATTTGGGGCTGGTAAAGCTCCCAGAGGCTGAGTCACTCACAAATGGCGATATTTGGGAACGAATCCAGAGCGAACTCCTTGCGATTTCCGAGGCGCATTATGAGCGATATTTCCGTCAACCGCTGGAATTCGATTGATACGACAAGTCTTTAGAACCTGAGTGCGTTATGCTAGCGCGCCACAGGAGGCTATGTGCAATATCCAACCATTGAATCGACTCTTGGTAATACCCCACTGGTCCGTCTTCAGCGCCTTTGTGGAACCCTTTCTCCAGACGTCACCATCTTGTGCAAATTGGAGGGGAATAACCCAGCTGGATCGGTAAAGGATCGACCTGCGTTCCGCATGGTACAGGGCGCTCAAGAACGTGGTGAGATAGAACCCGGTGATAGACTCCTCGAGGCAACTAGCGGCAATACCGGGATTGCGCTTGCTATGGTCGGTGCGATCCTTGGCTACCGCATGACACTCATTATGCCCGACAACCTCTCGGATGAGCGGAAGCGTGCGATGACTGCTTACGGTGCCGAGTTGATCCTCGTTTCTGAAAACGAGGGAATGGAGGGCGCTCAGGATCTTGCTCTTCATATGGAGAAAAACGGGCGGGGACGTGTATTGAATCAGTTTGCAAATCCTGACTGTCCGCGGGCTCATTACGAGACCACGGGTCCAGAAATCTGGAAGGATACCGATGGTCAGGTAACGCACTTCGTGAGCGCCATGGGCACAACAGGAACTATCATGGGCGTCTCAGAATATTTGAAAGAGCAAAATCCGGAAGTGACTGTTGTCGGCTTGCAGCCAAGTGGTGGATCGAAAATTGCCGGTATTCGTCGCTGGCCGATTGAATACCAGCCAGAAATCTTTGATCCAACTCGCGTGGACGTTATCTTGGACATCGATCAGAGTGAGGCCGAAGACATGGCAAGACAGCTCGCTGCGCAGGAAGGTATTTTTTGTGGAGTCAGCGCAGGTGGAGCTGTCTCTGGCGCACTACGCGTGGGAAAGGAATTAGATAAAGGTGTCGTGGTCTGCATTATTTGTGACCGCGGTGACCGTTATCTTTCCACGGATCTATTTCCTCGATGAGTCGAAGTACTCCACGGAAAACCCGACGTCGTAAGCAAATTCCAGACTTTCCGATTCGTATTGAAAAGTTATCACATGAGGGTCGCGGACTCGCGCGCTGGGGCGAACGGATACTGTTTGTGGATGGTGCATTACCTCAGGAATTGGCCACCGTCCGTGTGATTGGAAAATCATCGCGAACCGCTGAAGCAATTGCAAAGGACATCTTGGTTACCTCTACCTTGCGAGCCCAACCTGAGTGTATACACGCCTCAATCTGTGGCGGCTGCTCGTTACAACATCTTCCTCACCACGCTCAACTTGAGCACAAACGCCAGACACTCGACGAATTGATGAATCGTGAGGGAGTGCCTCTGAAGAAGGTGGCACATTTACCAACGCTGACTAGCGCTACACTAGGTTATCGACGGCGCGCGCGGCTGGGCGTGCGTTGGGTCCAAGCAAAGGATCGATTATTGATTGGATTCCGGGAACGTGCCTCCAATTTTATTGCGGATATTGATGCGTGCCCAATTCTAGATCCGCGTATCGGGCTATCGCTCTCCAAACTGGAGAAAGCGATCGTATCATTATCGACACCAGATCGTATTCCACAAATCGAAGTCGTAGCAGGGGACGACACTGTGGCAATAGTTGTGCGTCATCTTGATTCTCTGACCGAAGGTGATTATGAACATCTATCTTTGTTGGGGAAAAAAACCGGCTGGCATATATATCTCCAGCCAAAAGGACCTGACAGTGTGACGCGCTTGTGGCCCTCTGATGGAACACAATTCCTGACCTACAGGATAGGCGAGTTCGGTCTAGAGTATCAGTTCGCAGTTACCGACTTCACGCAAATAAACGGTGCAGTCAATCGAGCCATGATAATTCAAGCGGTGGAGTTGCTTGACCTCCGAGGATCCGAGCGTGTCCTGGATCTATTTTGCGGTCTTGGTAACTTTACACTGGCCGCGGCCACGCGATGTGCCGAAGTGGTTGGCGTCGAGGTGTCGGCTATGATGATCGAGAGAGTTTTACAGAATGCCCGTCATAATTCTTTGGATAATGTACGGGCAGTTGCTTTTGATTTGACTCACACGGTCTCGGATCAAAGCTGGGCCAACGAGAATTACGATATATTGATCATCGATCCTCCGCGGTCGGGGGCGAAAGAGGTATTGAAAGACTTATCTTTGAGACAGATCGACCGTGTTCTTTATGTATCCTGCAATCCAACCACTCTCGCGCGAGATGCACGGATTCTGGTAGATCGCGGATATTCAATGACGCACCTAGGGATGCTGGATATGTTCCCACATACTGCTCACATTGAATCGATGGCGTTGTTTGTAAAACGGGGGTCACGTGGTTAAAGCGCGTGAGCTCCATCCTATCCAGCTTGACTCTGATTTGTCGCTTGAGAATTGGGCTGAACGTTTTGCAAGCCAGGCACACCTTGAATCAGCTGAAAAGCTCGATAAGGCCATTGGTCTGATTCATCGTCTTGAGAGAGTGGATGAGGCCGCCATAGATTGGAAGGGACCTGATGCCTATCAATTTGGTCTTGAGATGGCTGATATTCTATCGATGATGCCGATTGATGAGGATGCACTTGTTGCTGCGCTCTTGTATCGATCGGTCCGGATTGAGCGGCTTCACTTACGAGATGTAAGGCATCAGTTCGGTAAAACCGTTGCGCGCTTGATTGAAGGTGTTCAACAAATGGCGATCATTAGCCAGGCACATCAAGATACTCCCACGCAATTTTTGGGTGCAGCTGAGAACCAGACCGACGCAGTACGTAGGATGCTGGTTGCAGTAATCGACGATGTTCGCGTGGCGCTGATTAAGCTTGCAGAGCGCACAGCAGCAATACGGGCGATGAAATCTGCCAGTGACGAGCGGCGTCTGAAAGTTGCACGTGAGGTGTCTGATGTCTACGCACCACTTGCCCACCGGCTAGGTGTCGGACACCTGAAGTGGGAACTTGAGGACCTGTCATTTCGCTATCTTGACGAAAATGGATACAAGCAGATTGCAAAAAAACTGGCGGAGCGGAGAGAAGATCGGGAGCGCTACATAGAGGAACTGGTAGATTCAATTCAGCAAACTCTAGCATCCCAAAAAGTTCACGCGGATCTCACGTGGAGAGCCAAGCACATTTTTTCAATCTGGCGGAAAATGCAGCGTAAGCAGGTCGATTTCTCACAAATTTATGATGTGCGCGCGGTTCGTATATTGGTTGATTCGATTCGTGATTGCTACGCAGCGCTCGGTCTGGTTCATGGGGCCTATAAGAGTATTCCACATGAGTTCGATGACTACATTGCTTCACCCAAACCGAACGGTTACAGGTCGCTTCATACCGCGGTGATTGGTCCTCAGGGAAAGGTTATTGAAGTCCAAATTCGAACTCAGCAAATGCACGATGAGGCCGAGTATGGCGTCTGTGCGCACTATAAATATAAAGGTACTGACACCGAAATCAGTGGTGAAGCTTACGAGGAGAAGATCGCGTGGTTGAGGCAGGTTCTAGATTGGCATGACGAGGTGGGGGATCTTCGAGAATTATCTGATGCGCTGCGACAGGATGTTCTTGAGGATCGGATTTATGTGTTCACGCGTGATGGACACGTGGTCGATCTTCCAGTTGGCTCGACGCCGCTTGACTTTGCATACAAGGTTCACACTGAGGTTGGTCATTCCTGTCGAGGTTGCAAGGTCAATCGGAAAATCGTACCTCTGACATATCGACTGAAAATCGGTGACCAGGTTGATATTTTACGACAGAACGACGCGCGCCCCAGTCGAGATTGGCTAAACCAAAGCCTTGGCTATCTTAAAACGTCGCGTGCGCGAGCCAAGGTTCAAGCGTGGTTCAAACAGTTAGATCGGGATCAAAATATCTCAGCCGGTAAACAGTTGATTGATTCTGAGATCAAACGATTGGCTTTGGGCTCATTTGATTTAAATGCTGTGTCAGAGTCACTCAACCTGCAATCGACTGAAGACTTGTATGTGGCGGTTGGGGCCAGCGATATCAGAGTGTCGCAAGTGGTCGGTGCGGTTAGTCGTTTGTCTGGTATGACACAACGAGAGCTAGACCTTGAACCGCGACAGGCATCACCGCAGGAGCGCACAGACGGAATTCAGATCAGGGGCGTGGGAAAACTACTAACGCAAATCGCGACCTGCTGTCATCCAGTTCCCGGTGATGCGATCGTTGGTTTCATAACTAAAAACCGCGGTGTCAGTATTCACCGAGATGATTGTTCGAACCTGTTGTCGCTCGAGGATGAGCAGTCGGAAAGGATTATCGAGGTGTCGTGGGGTGAGAAACAGGTCGAAACCTATCCTGTAGAGATAGAGATTAGCGCTTATGACCGTCAAGGATTGCTACGCGATGTTACGTCAGTTCTCGCCAATGAGCGTGTCAATGTGACCGGGATGTCGACTCAATCTGAGTCATCAGCGAACACAGCCTGTTTGCAGCTGTCGATCGAGGTGGATGGATTACCGCAGTTATCCAATGTTTTGGATCGGGTGCAGAGAATTCATAATGTGATTGTAGCCAAGCGGATTCGTGGCGCATGACCTATCGGCTTGATGACTTGATCCACTTAATGGCGTGTCTGCGAGACCCGAGCCACGGCTGTCCGTGGGATAGAGAGCAAACCTATAAGAGTATTATTCCTTTCACGCTGGAGGAGGCCTATGAAGTCGCTGATGTAATCGAAAGGGGGGCCCTTGACGAACTCTGCTCAGAGCTCGGTGATTTGCTTTTTCAGGTAGTTTTTTATGCACGACTGGCTGAAGAAGACGGGCGGTTCTCGCTGGAAGAAGTTATTCACAGCGCTGTTTCAAAGTTACTATCTCGTCATCCGCATGTTTTTCACGATGCTACTTTCGAAAGCTTTGGACACAGTAAGTCGTCATCCATGCAGTCGATCAAACAAGCTTGGGAGGCGAAAAAGGGTGAGGAACGGGTAGATAGAGGCCAGTTAGACCTTTTTGATGATATTCCGATGGGGTCTCCTGCGTTGACACGTGCGCAAAAGATACAGAAACGCGCAACCTCTATAGGATTTGATTGGTCATCAACAGAGGGAGTATTGTCAAAAATGACCGAGGAGCTCTGCGAGTTGGAAGAGGCGCGTTATCAACAAAACCCAGACGCCATTATTGAAGAATTTGGTGACTTGCTCTTTACAATGGTGGGTCTCGCAAGGCATCTTAATGTTAACAGTGAGCAGGCGCTTCGCCTCGCTACACGAAAATTTGAATCCCGTATCAGGGCAGTCACTCAGATGGCTCGTGAGCAAGGGATCGACCTGACGATCGCAACCGATAACGAAAAAAATGGACTTTGGGAGCAGGCGAAAACCGTCTGAACCAAATCTACTCCACAGGAATGAAAGTTATGGAATTGCATCCGTCACTGAGGGATAACGTGAGACTGTTGGGTGAGCAACTCGGCCAGATTATGGTAACTGATCGGGGTGGTGCCTTCCTTGAGCGCATCGAGCGGCTGCGTAGTCTGTCCAAATCTGTTCACCAAGGCGAAGAGACCGCTCGTGATTTGTTGATCAATGCAGTCAAAGAACTCGATGACGAGGAGTTGGTCTCGGTTGCGCGTGCGTTTACTCAGTTTTTGAATCTGTCGAATATTGCCGAGCAACACCATCATGTTCGAAAGACGCGTGGTGATTTCGAGGACAGCGATCCTTATCTGGACGAATCAGCGATACCCGACTTATTCGCCTTAATCTGCGAGACCAGTAAACCGGAAATGATTCTGGAAACCTTATCTGAGATGCGGATTGATTTGGTTTTAACAGCTCATCCAACTGAGTCTATGCGTCGAACACTTGTTCAGAAATATGAAAAAATTGCCGAGTGTTTGTCCGAGTTTGACGGTGGTGCCCTCTCGTCACGTCGTGATGCACATATTAAACGTCGCTTGAAACGCTTAATCAGCGAGTGCTGGCATACCAACGATATGCGTGCTACCCGTCCGTCTCCAATCGATGAGGCCAAGTGGGGTTTTGCAATTATCGAGAACTCTTTGTGGCAAGCAGTCCCCGATTTTTTGAGAGAATTGAGTACCCAAGTGGCATTAGTCTCAGGGCAAGAGTTGCCACCTTGGGTTGCTCCGGTTCGCTTTTGTTCGTGGATAGGCGGTGACCGTGATGGGAATCCCAACGTTACCCATGAGGTGACCCGAGAAGTTCTTCTGTTGGGCCAGTGGGTTGCTGCGGATCTTTACTACAATGATCTGACCGGCTTGGTTCAGGATCTATCGATGTCTGATGCAACCGTTGTGTTACGGGAGCTCGCGGGCTTAGATGAAGTTGAGCCTTATCGTAAGGTTTTAAAAGATTTACGAGATGAGATTCTGTTATTGCGGTTAGAGACTGAGGCCAAATTACGTGGCGAAACCGTCGACCGCTGCAGTCAAATTCGTGAAACTGCAGACCTTTTTGACCCCATGCTACTAATTTGGGAGTCACTGCATGCGAATGGAATGGGTGAAATTGCCGATGGTTATCTGCTAGATACGTTACGTCGGATTTCAACGTTCGGAATTGATCTAGTCGCCTTAGATATTCGGCAGGAATCAAGTCGTCACTCGGATGCGATCGCGACAATTGCTGACGCTCTTCAGGTGGGAGATTACCTAGGTTGGGATGAAGCGAAGCGCTGCGATTTTTTGAAGCATGAACTATCGAATCCTCGGCCGCTGATCCCGGATGAGTTTGAGCCTTCTGACGAAGTTGCGGAGGTGCTTGCCACGTGCTCTGTGATTGCAGATGCCGATCCCACTAGTTTGGGAAGTTATGTAATCTCGATGGCGAAGCAGCCCTCTGACATTCTGTCCGTGATGCTACTGCAGAAAGCGTGTGGTGTCGCTCACCAGTTACCCGTTGCCCCACTTTTTGAAACGTTAGATGACCTAGAACATGCCCCCAAGGTGATAGAGTCCTTGCTGTCTGATCCAGCTTACGTCGATGCGATTAACGGCGTTCAACACGTCATGATTGGTTACTCAGACTCGGCCAAGGATGCGGGGACATTAGCAGCCTCGTGGGCGCAATATAAAGCACAGGACGAGCTCGCCGATATTGCTCGGAAATATGGTGTGAAACTGGTGCTATTTCATGGACGTGGCGGGACAGTGGGCCGCGGTGGCGGACCAGCCCATCGTGCAATTCTCGCCCAGCCGCCGGGCTCCGTAGATAACGCCATTCGTGTAACCGAACAAGGTGAAATGATTAGGTGGAAGTTCGGCTTACCTGATCTTGCAGTGCAGACTCTAACAAGCTATGTCCAGTCTGTAATGCAGGCGACGCTTAGGCCTATAAAAAGACCGGAAGCGGAATTTGTCCAAGCCATCGAGCAACTATCAAAACAGTCCGTTGCATCTTATCGAGCCTTGGTCCGAGGAGATCCCGACTTCGTTGCGCATTTCAGAACGGTCACGCCTGAGGGCGCCCTAGGTAAGCTACCCCTAGGGTCACGGCCTGCTACGCGGAGGGCTGACGGTGGTATCGAGAGCTTGCGAGCAATCCCTTGGATTTTTGCATGGATGCAGATTCGTTTGATGCTTCCAGCCTGGTTAGGATCTGATGAAGCTCTGGGCTCAGCAATCAAACAAGGACAGCTTCCCTTACTCCGCTCGATGTATTTGGATTGGCCTTTCTTTAAGGTATATGTAGATATGCTTGAAATGGTACTGGCTAAATCGGACCTAGATATTGCAGCACATTACGAGCAAGTGCTTTCAGGCGGTACTCATCGTCTTGGAGAGGTGACTCGCTCTCGACTAACTCAAGTGATTGAGAGCATTGCTGAGATCAAGCAGGTGAACCAGTTACTTGACCGTGATCCAGCAATTGCCCGCTCGCTGGCAGTAAGACATCCGTACCTAGAACCGCTACATATCTTGCAGGCAGAGTTGTTGCGCCGCGATCGGGAGTTGCCAGAACAACCAATGGTCGAGCGCGCTTTGATGGCGTCTGTCGCAGGAATTGCCGCTGGAATGCGGAATACCGGTTAATTGCACCATTAGATAACTTGCCTAAACACCCGAAACCCAGCTACGGTTCAGCATTATTTGAACAGGGAGTGCTGTGGAAGATGCGGGTGATATTGTTAGGCGCACCTGGCGCAGGGAAGGGAACTCAGGCTCAGTACATATGCGAGGAATTTGGAATCGCCCAAATTTCCACAGGGGACATGTTGCGGGCTGCAGTAAACGCTGAAACACCACTCGGGCTGGTCGCAAAAGAAGTAATGGACGCCGGCCGCCTGGTATCTGATGACATTATCATTGGTTTAGTGAAAGAGCGTCTGGAACAGCCTGATTGTTTGAATGGCTGCCTATTTGATGGGTTTCCCCGAACGATTCCTCAAGCTGAAGCACTACGTGACTCGGAGATAGCTATCGATCATGTGGTTGAAGTATCTGTTGACGACGACGAAATTATTGAACGGATGGCTGGTCGTCGTGTTCATCTAGCGTCAGGACGCACGTATCACATCATTTATAACCCACCAAAGAAAGATGGATATGATGATAAAACTGGCGAGCCACTCATCCAGCGTGAGGATGATAATGAGACTGTAGTGCGAGATCGTTTATCTGTTTATCACCAACAAACGGAACCATTAATTCATTTTTATTCTTCATGGGTCAAGACAAATCCAGAGACTGCTCCAAAAATATCGCGCGTTCGGGGTGTGGGCCAAGTTGAAGACATTCGAGACGATATTTTTGAGGAACTCAGAGGTGAATAATCAGTGAGCCGAAGGCCCCGGCTTATTCTCTCCAAACAGGCATTGGCGCAAAACTATCAGCGTCTGGCTTCGGTTTCAGGTAGTGCAGAATGTGCTGCCTCAATAAAGGCTGACGCGTATGGTGTTGGTATTGAATTCGCGGCACCTGTTCTATGGGAAGCAGGTTGTCAGACATACTTCGTTGCATATTTTGAGGAAGCCGTGGCGCTCCGTGAATTACTTTATGATGCAACTATCTATGTATTTCACGGGTTTGATGCTGGCGATTTTGAAATCGCAAGATCTGCACGCATCCGTCCGGTAATCAATCTCTGTGAGGAAGCATTGATCCCCAAGATTGAGCATTTAAACCCAGCAGTTCATGTTGACACCGGTATGCGACGGCTCGGCATTCCACAGTACGAAACGGACCGATTGCTTGACTTGGTTGAGCAATCCAAGCCCTCGTTGTTAATGAGTCATCTAGCGAAAGCTGATGAACCATTGAGTACAGATAACTTGACCCAACTTGAGCACTTTAACTCAATTCGGCACGAGTTAGGTGGCGCCTGCCCCAAGAGCTCGCTTGCCAACACCGCGGGCATTCTTCTGGGTTCCACGTTTCATTTTGAGCTGGTACGACCAGGTATTGGTCTATACGGTGGTTCACCGGACCCCAATGACCCAAAAGGTTTTGAACCGGTGGTAACTTGGCAGGCTCAGGTAATGGAGTTACAGGATATCGCCATGGGTGAGTCGGTTGGGTACGGAGGAGCTTTTTTGGCGCCCCGCGAACTCAAGCTGGCAACTATCGGCATTGGGTATGCCGATGGGTACCATCGAGTACTCAGCGGACAAGGTGAGGTAGCCATCGACGGCCAAATTTGCCCAATTGTGGGGCGTGTCAGTATGGATCTGGTGACCCTTGATGTCTCGGCTATCCCAAACATCAAACGGGGAACGTGGGTGGAGATTATGGGACCCACTATCTCGATCGATACGATAGCGGTAAAAGCGCATACAATAGCCTATGAGTTACTGACGCGACTTGGGCCTCGGATGGAGCGGGTGGTTGTCTGACCCAAGCGCCATCGGGCCAGTGGAAAATTTCCAATGAATTGTTTATACCTCGACGCATCACGTGATCGGATGTCTGTAGCGCTAGAGAGCGGTGGATCTTGGTTTGCACGAGAGTCCATTGATGGACGTCATGATCAGGTCCTGTTGGAAACGATGCAATCCATCTGCGAAGAGGCTGGTATCGCTATCAGACAAGTAAGCCACGCAGTTATAGTCAATGGGCCCGGCAGTTTCACTGGGCTCAGGATAGCTGTGTCTTTTGTGCATGCTCTGGATTTGGTACAACCCTTGCGCGTTTTACCGATCGATCAATTGTCACTCCTCGGCTATATGGCAAAGAGTGCTGAGGGTGCCATTGTAGATGCACGAATGGATGAGGTTTATGTTGGCACTGAAAAGCATAGCGATGGCACTTATCAGTCATTAGGGTTGTTGCCG
>MDTB01134044.1_pt1 | contig 23053 bp, 19 predicted proteins | sample 811161 | NCBI WGS metagenome assembly MDTB01 (sample SAMN05326650, study PRJNA326480) | marine metagenome | isolation source: seawater | place: Mediterranean Sea | collected 2009
CAATAGATCAAACATAGCGTTAACCATTTCAATTATAAAATATGTTACCTTGATATTAATGAAACACCTCAAAAAGTGAGCGCCTATATATGAACTGCCTAATTGTTGATGACTGTAATGTCACTTTATTCGTAACACGCAATATTTTGGAAACGTTAAATTACAATGTTTTCACGGCAAAGAACTGTGCCGACGCATTGCAACATTTAGAAAATGAAGAAATCAGCCTTGTTATTACAGATATTTTCTTAGGCCATGATAACGGCATAGACCTCATCAAAGCGATCAAAGCAAATGATAAATTTGCATTCCCAATCATCGCCCTTACTGGCATTGAAGAAGACGCAAAGCGCCTAGAAATCATTGCCGCAGGCGCGGATGATTATTTATACAAGCCAACAACGCCTGATAAATTGCGCGTGAGCATCGACAAAGTCGGCTTGCCTATATAAGCAAACCAATTCACAATACAATAATCTATTTGGAAAAAATGGTGGGCGGTGAGAGACTTGAACTCCCGACCCTCTCGGTGTAAACGAGATGCTCTACCACTGAGCTAACCGCCCTTTTAGGATGCTGCGCAGCTCTCTAACCGCGCGTGGTGAAAGGATAATTAATTGATATTACTGGCGAGGTCAAGCCTAAAAACACAAAATAATAAAAAAAACGAATATAAAATGAAAAAACCCGCCTATACGTGAAGTACAGGACGGGCTTTAAAATCTATAAACGATTTAGAATTAACCGTTAACTGTGTCTTTAAGACCTTTACCAGCTTTGAAAGCAGGAACTTTAGAAGCTTTGATTTTGATAGTTTCGCCAGTTTGTGGGTTACGACCATCACGAGCTGCGCGGTTTTTAACTTCAAATTTGCCAAAACCAACAAGCTCAACGCTGTCGCCTTTGCTCAAAGTCACAGATACTGTGTCGATGAATGAAGACAATGCTTTTTCAGCTTGTGATTTAGTTAGTTCTGATTTTTCTGCAATCGCATCAATAAGTTCTTTTTTGTTCACGAGGGCTCTCCCTTAGAGTTTAAGTTAAAACAAAATCTCTTTTCACCAAAAACAATGTCCTCAATGAAAAGAAAAAGTAACATTACACAAAACAAAATTATGTAACATCTTTCCCCTTTAGGCCTTGCACGGCAAGACTTCCAAGTGATTCTGTTTTATGCCGAATCAAAGAAAAACTCAATGCCTAATCACATCATTTTCGTCTTTTTCCGCTGAATCTGTGGCTATTTTCTCGATTTTCTCGTTTTTCGCCTGATTATTGGAAAGTAAAATCGGCTCTGGCAGCGTCACAAGCGCATGAGAGAGCACTTCTTCAATTGTACTGACAGGAACAATTTCGAGTCCTTTTTTGACATTTGCAGGTATATCAGCCAAGTCTTTTTCATTTTCAGCTGGGATCATCACCTTTTTAATGCCGCCGCGTAACGCAGCCAAAAGCTTTTCTTTTAGCCCACCAATTGCCGTAACATAGCCACGCAAATTCACTTCACCGGTCATCGCAATGTCTTTGCGAATTTCAATTTCCGTTAGCGCAGAGACAATTGCCGTCACCATCGCCGCACCCGCAGATGGGCCGTCTTTTGGTACAGCCCCTGCAGGAACGTGCACGTGGATATTTTTCTCGGTCAAGGCTTCATAATCAATCCCCAAATTCGCAGCGCGTGATTTAATCAGCATTTCCGCAACGGTGATCGATTCTCGCATGACATCTTTCAAGTTACCTGTTGTTGTAACCTTACCATCTTTACCAGGGGTCGTCACAGCCTCGATAGACAGCAAATCGCCACCGACTTCTGTATAGGCAAGCCCTGTTACAACACCGACACGGTCTTGTTCACCCGCTTCACCGAATTGATATTTCTCAACGCCTGCAAAACGTGGCAAGCTTTTCGGTGTAATGTTGACCTTTTCCTTACCCTTCATCAGAATTTCTTTAATCGCTTTACGGCAGAGATTAGCAAGTTCGCGTTCTAAGTTACGCACCCCCGCTTCTTTCGTATAATGACGAATAAGATTTTTGAGAGCTTGATCTGTAATGCTAAATTCTGCACTTTTCAGCCCCGTCATATCCATTTGCTTCTTCAGCAAGTGACGGCGTACGATTTGGAGCTTTTCATCTTCTGTGTAGCCAGAAATATTAATCACTTCCATACGATCCAATAATGGACGCGGCATATCAAGCGAGTTTGACGTACAAACAAACATCACATCTGACAAATCATAATCGACTTCTAAATAATGATCGTTAAATGTTTCGTTTTGTTCTGGGTCAAGAACCTCGAGCATTGCAGATGCAGGGTCGCCACGATAATCCGATGCCATTTTATCAATCTCATCAAGCATCATTAGCGGGTTCGACTTACCCGCCTTCTTCATGCCTTGAATGATTTTACCCGGCATCGCGCCAATATATGTACGCCGGTGGCCACGGATTTCGCTTTCATCACGCACGCCGCCAAGCGAAATACGGATAAATTCACGGTTTGTTGCCTTGGCTATCGACTTACCCAGCGACGTTTTACCAACACCTGGCGGGCCCATTAAACAAATAATCTGGCCTTTAACTTTATTTGTACGCTGCTGCACGGCCAAATATTCAAGAATACGTTCTTTTACCTTTTCGAGGCCGTAATGATCTTTATCCAAAATCTTCTTCGCGGCTTTAATGTCTTTCTTAACGCGCGTTTTCTTTTTCCATGGAATGGTTGTCATCCAGTCCAAATAATTACGTACAACGGTCGCTTCCGCTGACATAGGGCTCATCTGACGTAGTTTTTTAATTTCTGCGGCGCATTTATCTTTGCCCTCTTTAGAAATACGGAGTTTCTCGACAGCTTGCTCAATCTCACCGACTTCATCCACGCCATCTTCGCTCTCACCAAGTTCCTTCTGGATCGCTTTCATTTGTTCGTTCAAATAATATTCGCGCTGCGTTTTTTCCATTTGTTGCTTCACGCGGCTGCGTATGCGTTTTTCAACTTGCAACACGCCAATTTCACCTTCCATATAACCGAATATTTTCTCTAAACGGTCAGCTGTATTCGGAAGCGCGAGCAATTCTTGTTTCTCATCAAGTTTAATTGCCAAGTGAGATGCGACAGAATCAGCCATTTTGGATGGCTCTTCTATCTGGTTCACAGAAACGATGACTTCTGGTGGTATCTTCTTGTTCAGTTTTACGTATTGTTCAAATTGCGTGATAACAGCGCGGCCTAATGCTTCAAGCTCTTCGCTCACCTCGCTCTCATCAACAAGAACATCGCCCTTCACTTCTAAATATGTGTCGGTTTTTAAGAATTCCGTAATTTTTACGCGCTGTGTGCCTTCAACAAGCACTTTTACCGTACCGTCCGGAAGCTTCAGCAATTGTAGAATTTTGCCCACCGTACCCACATCATGCAGGTCTTTATTAGAAGGATCATCCTCCCCCGGCGTTTTTTGCGTTACAAGCAAAATTTGCTTATCTTCATTCATCACTTGTTCTAATGCATTGACGGATTTTTCTCTGCCGACAAAAAGCGGCACGATCATATGCGGAAAAATCACAATGTCACGCAGCGGAAGAACAGGATAAACGGTTGATTCTGTGTTCGGTGTATTTGTATTAAACATACTAAAAGAGCTCCAAATGAATAGTAGTACCCACGTTTAGATTATAGGCCATTATTAATGATTTGGTTAATTTTTTTGAGATATCAAGGAAAAAGCCTGTAAAAATTATTACAGGCTTCTTTTATAATCTTATTTTTGCGTAAAAAGCTTATTTTTTAGACTTTTTATCGTCTTTTTTGTCGTCTTTTTTACCATCAGCTGTTAATTCGCCGCGCGTTTCAACAACGTGGTCAATAAGGCCGAAATCTTTCGCTTCATGCGCGCTCATGAAATTATCACGATCCATCGCATCTTCGAGCGCTTTGAGTTTTTGGCCTGTGTGCTTTGCGTATGTTTCGTTCAAACGGTGACGCAATTTCAAAATTTCTTTTGCTTGAATTTCAATATCACTAGCCTGACCTTGTGCGCCGCCCAAAGGCTGGTGGATCATAACACGCGCATTTGGCAATGCATAACGCTTACCTTCTGCGCCCGCCATAAGTAGGAATGAACCCATTGAACAAGCCTGACCAATACATACTGTTGATACGTCAGGTTTGATGTATTGCATTGTGTCATACATCGCAAGACCAGATGTCACAACGCCACCCGGAGAGTTAATGTAGAAAGAAATGTCTTTATTAGGGTTTTCTGCTTCTAAGAAAAGCATTTGCGCACAAATAAGTGTCGACACATGATCGTTCACTTCGCCTGAAAGGAAAATGATACGTTCTTTAAGCATGCGTGAGAAAATGTCAAAAGCGCGCTCACCGCGATTCGTTGTTTCAATAACTGTTGGCACTAAATTATTCATATAAGTGTCTAAAGGATTATGCTCTTGCATTTACAGTACTTTCTTTGTGTTTGAACTTTGTAGAAACAGCCTAATCATTAAGGCTATATAGTGATTCCTTCACGAATTTACAATCTTGTCGCGCTTTGCGCAAGATGTTCTAAACCATTCCTGCGCTTTATCCCAAAAACTTCAATTAAATCTATATTAACATATTGCCGCTAATATACGCGTGAGGGATTAATCTTGGTAAGGATAATATGAGCAATCTAAAAAGACAGTTCGCCGCAGTGGCCTTAACCACGAGCATGACCTTTAATGCACTCGCTACCAATGCGGGCAATGAAGCCCCGCAAACGCTCACACCCGAAAACACCGTAAGTACAGGATTGACTGACGAAGAGCTTTTTGGCGAGCAGGACAATCCCGCGAGCAATGCTCATATCCTCCCGCTGCTCCAAAATATGGACACCCGCCACGATGCCATTGTTTTGCTTAACCAGTTAAAAAACAACCCAAAATTTGAAGAACTCAGCACAAATATGGAGAACTTAAACAGCCTTGATGGATATCTCGATTTTTCAGGAACATCGCCCTATCTGGCTCTTCCATTATTAATAGGCAATCAACGTGATAAGCATTTAAATACAGAGACGATTGCGGTCTTAGAAAAACATGGTCTAGATATTGCCGTATTAGACCAAGTTATAGGAGCTCGCCTTAGCGGGCGCGAAATGCATCTTCATGATTTCATTGCAGATAAGATCGAGCGTGAGCTAGATAGCTCCTACCTTAAGGCACAAGCACAGCGTGATGGTCACTACGGCAACATTCCCGATAAATTGTTAAGTAAAGCCAACGCAGAGATTGACCTTTACACCAGAGCCCGCCGCCTACATGACCCGGAATACGCAACGCCTGCATTAAAAGACATCGTCCCATTGGGCACAGAGCTAATCGGCGCAGCCAATCCTGAGCGCGCAACAGCCCTCGCAGCTGTAAATGCCGACCAGTCTTATGAAGCGCCACTTGAAGGCAGAGAGAGGAGCTTTCAACACAAAATTGCAATGAACACATATAACAGCTACAAAATTGACGTTGAAGACCACATTACAGCAAATTACAAAAAATATGGCAGCGAAGACGGTATTTATTTCACGCAGGCAGAGGCATTAAATATCCCTGAGCAACGTGCAGATTTTAGTCTTATCGTTATTGAACCCAATAATCACGTGCATAGCGATATGACGCACCAATATGCCGAGCAGCTTGCACTTAAGATATCCCCTGATCAGGAAGGTGAAGACGATGTTTATTACATGTCGACAGACCTTGCGTTTCACGAAACAAACAGCATTCTTTCCCTTGCTAGCTACGGCGCGGATAATATCATCCTGTCAAAAAGCTATGGTTATGACCCATCACGAATAGACATAGATGGTGATTTTCTCAAAGATGTTAACCCTGCGCACATCTTGCAATATAATTTCCATGAAGAAAATGGCACAATACAATTTATCGCCGCAGGTAATAGCTATAGCGGCTATGTAATCCCTAACGACAACACCGATATATTCGCCGCGTATCGCGACATTACAGCCTCTAGCCAAGTTGAAGGACATGCACAAAAAAGTGTCATCGTTGGGGCTGCACATGTAAAGGGGGATACTGTTTACATGCCCTCATATAGCTCAACTGGCGCGGATTTTCTAATGGAAACGCCTGATTTCTATGGAAGCCCTATTCAAGGCACGTCGTTTTCCACCCCGACAGCCGCCGAATATTATCATCAAATAGCTGAGAGCTTTAGTGACAGCCTTACACATGAAGAAATAATGATCGCGGCGCTTTATAGTACCGATCTTGACATTCAAAATGTAAGCATGGAAAAAGCGGACGCACTCGGGATAAAACTAAACCAAGAGCTGACCGTTGAAACATCAGGCCAAAGCCAATCCGTTAAACAATCCGACAAAATGCTTGCCGAAGCCGACATCAAGCGTTTCCCAGACACTGTATTCCGCACCAACGATGCAGGTATTCCATTCCACGAGCGTGCTGGTGCGGGTTATTTGAATGTTGATAAATGGGTTGAAAATTTAAACAACCTAAAAGCACTCAAATCGACATTTGAACACGAAGCGGCATATATTTCAGAAGATACAAAACTTCCCGCCCCCCAAGAGAATGCAGATGCCAATACATTCAAATATCGCTACACCATTCAAGCCGATCAAGATATGACATTAGACAAGCAAACATTGTTCTTAGATCAGCGTGGCCTTGCAAGCATTAGAATTACAAGCCCCGCTGGTATGCAGGCTGATTTCGTTGGCAGCTTAAGTGGGTATGTTTCCACCCGCGCTTTTTCTGGTGAAGATATACAAGCCGGCGACAAAATAACGATTGAGAGCAGCGTTGAACTAGGCGAGCAAGCTGGGTTTACCCTGCGCGGCTTTGAAGATGGCAATACCGTCCAAGCTCTCAGGCAGCATATACAAGGTGAACAAGGCCTTACGCCAAATGCTTTATATGAAGGGGATAAGTTATCCGACCAAACACGTGAAGCGGCCTCTGGTTTGGAAATGCAGCGCGCGCAAGAACAAATGAGCCGCGCCATTGACGAATCTAGATATCCGCAAATTATATCGGTCGGCCCACAGCCCTTCTCATAAGGGTTTACTGTAGGGTTTACTGTTTAAGTGCTTGCCAAGCTTTTTTTGTATTGGCGTAAATAGGATCATTCTCCCCCGCCGCAAATTTACCGACTAGGCCACTGCCTGCGAAGCCACATGCAACCCCAGCCACGCCGATAACGGGCAGAGACGCAACGCCCGCCCCTGCCAAGCCGAGCCATGATAATGTTGTAATGCCACATGTAAACGTGCCCGACAGACCAAATGCGCCAAGCGAAGCACAAACTTTATCTGACATTGTGCTTTCTTTGGGTTTTGCACGTCCTAATTTCGAAAAAACGTTCAAATTAGCTTCTTTAAACACTGTATAGGCATCATAAGGTGCGCGCGCCGTGTCACTCACAACACTAGCAGCCAGATTAAATAATTTTGATAACTTGTCTAACATAGAGCCTCCCAGCGTATTTATTCTTTTTTATTATTTCTATAACTCATAAAACAAAAAGCCCGCTCTGTAAAGCGGGCTTTCTTATAATGTTTTTAAGACTAATTTTGAGCAGCTTATTTCTTAGCTGCTGTTTTCTTTGCAGGAGCTTTTTTCGCAGCGGGCTTTTTATCGCCGTCTTTTTTCGCTGCCGGCTTCTTTGCTGTAGATTTTTTAGCCGCTGGTTTCTTTTCTTTTTTCGCAGGCATTTCGTCATCAAAGTCTTCTTTAAGAAGCGATTCAACGTCTACAGTTACTTCTTTAACTGTTGCTTGTTCAAGAATGAAATCAACAACTTTTTCTTCAAACAAAGGTGCGCGAAGCATCTCGATCATTTGCGGGTTGTTTTTGTAATATTCAAAAACTTGCGCTTCTTGACCTTGGTATTTTTGCGCTTCTTGAATAACAGCTTGGTGAAGCTCTTGCTCTGCTACTGTAACTTCATTTGCATTACCAATTTCAGCTAAAACAAGGCCGAGACGAACGCGGCGTTCCGCAATGTCTTTAAGCTCTGCTTTTTCTTCGTCTGCAACGCTGTGATCATGGTCGCATTTTTCGCCTGGGGCATGATTGTGCTCTTGTGCACGCTCTTGCTCGATACGGCTAATGATGCTGCTATGCTCAGCCTCAACCATTGTTGATGGCAATTCAATTGTATGTGCGTCATCAAGAACATCCAAAAGTGCTTTTTTCACTTTTAGGCGGCTCATGCGGTCATATTCACCGTTCATGTTTTCTTCAATAACTTTACGAAGCGCAGCTAAATCATCAAAACCAACTGTTTTTGCAAACTCGTCATCAACTTCACAAGCAACAGATTCTTTAAGTTCGTGGATTGTTACGTCAAAGATAGCTTCTTCACCAGCAAGATCTTTCATGCCGTAATCAGCAGGGAAAGTTACAAGAACTTCAACTTTTTCGCCCGCTTTCTTACCGATCAACTGATCCTCAAAGCCTGGAATGAACTGGCCGCTGCCCAGTTTCAACTCAAAACCTAATGAAGACATGCCTTCAACTGTGAAGTCATCGCGCTTACGACGGCCAGCAAAGTCCATAAGAACAATATCGCCATCTTTTGATGCACGCTTTGTTTCTACTGTTTTGCTTGTTGAGTTGTTTGATGCAATCTCAGCCAAAGTTTCTTCAACTTTTTCAGCAGGCACTTTTGCAACAGGCTTTTCAAGTTTGATTGTTTTCAAATCCATAACTTTAACTTCAGGAAGAGATTCAACAGCCATCTTGTAAACAAGGTCTTTGCCCTCATCAAAAGTAACAACTTCGATTTTAGGCTGCATAGCAGGCTTAATCTTTTTATCGCTTAAAACTTGTGAAGATGTTTCGTTAACTGCTTTTTCAAGAACTTCACCAAGCATTGCCTTGCCGTAACGCTGACGCAAAACAGGCATTGGTACTTTACCTTTACGGAAACCTGGGATGTTCACACCCTTACCGTATTCAACAAGGCGGTCTTCAACGCGCTTATCAAGGTCATTTGCAGGAATAGTAATTTCTAACTCGTGGCTAAGGCCTTCGCTTTTAAGCTCTTTGATTTGCATGATATCTCTTCACTTCTCATTATTTATATATTGCCAACTAAAAAAAAAAGACCAAAATAACCTTGATCTTTTTTACTACTTAATAAGTGGTGCGGGTGGAGGGACTTGAACCCCCACGTCCTAAGACACTAGAACCTAAATCTAGCGCGTCTACCAATTTCGCCACACCCGCATTTATATGTGTAAGGCAACTGGTTACAGAGCGCGTTTTTACACTATTGATTCAGCTTCGCCAAGTGTTTTTTTTATTTTTTTCAAAGAAAGTTACTAAAAACAATTAATCCGCCAGAAAATACAGCATTTTAATGTTTAAAAAGAAAATCGGCGCGCCTTAATTATTCCCCATCTTATGCCCGCTTTTATAAACTTCGTTTAACGTACGCGCCATAGCAATAGGCAATTCTGATGCAACCATGCCTGCGCTTAACTTCATAGACGCAGCGCCATGTATCCACACTGCGCCACACGCCGCTTCGAATGGAGGGATTTTCTGTGCTAAACAGCCTGCAACCGCGCCCGCGAGCACATCCCCACTCCCCGCTGTAGAAAGCCAAGGAGATGCAATTGTATTCACATAGCAGCGCCCATCAGGTGATGCGATAATTGTATCCATCCCCTTTAGAACCACGATGCAATTTGCCTGTGCAGCAGCTTTTCTCGCGCGGTCTAATTTATTCGGCAGGCTCGCCAAGTCAGGGAACATGCGTACAAATTCACCATCATGCGGCGTTATGACGCTCGCGACATCTAATGAAACTGTGCCTAACGCATCGCCATCTAGGACAATTTGAATATCATGCTTTAAACAAGCCTCCGCCAAAGCCTGCATGCCCAACACATCATCAGCGCCGGGGCCAATTAAGCAAACATTTACGTGGCGTTCGTGCATAAGGTCGGCAGCATCTTGCGCCGTTGCAAAGCCACGCACCATAACTTCAGGCGCGACAATAGATTGATAGACTTTCGCGGCGTCTTTAGTCGTGACAATACTTCCTACGCCCGCGCCAGTACGCATTGCGCCGCTGACGGCCAAACGCGCCGCGCCTGTAAGTTCCTCCCCGCCTAAGACCGCGACATGTCCGCGCATATATTTATGCGTTTGGGAATCTGGAATTTTCCAAAACTGATTCCAAAGCTCTGGGTTGTTTAAATGCGCCGTGACATCCATACCAGCAAAACATTTTTGGTTTATGCCTATATCTACAACATGAATTTTGCCGCAATATTGTGCACCTGGTTGCAGAACATGCTCAATACGTGGCTTTGCAAAGGTCACTGTGTAATGTGCCTTTAAAATGCTTTTATCAACCTTCATGTCTTTACTCAGACCCGTTGGCACATCGACCGCAACAACCGTGACATTTTCTTGGCGCACAGCATTAAATGTTTCGTTTATCTCGGTTGATAAATTACGGTTTAAGCCGCGGCCAAACACAGCATCAACAACGATATAATTTTCATCTAAGACAATTTCAGAGAGCATAGAGACATCGCCCTTATACATTTTAGCGGCCTCTGCCGTTACCCCATCCATCATAATGGGTTGCTTGATACAGTAAACATGGACATTCCAGCCTGCGCGTTCAAGTATCGCCGCCGCAACAAAGCCATCACTACCGTTTGTGCCAGGGCCACAAAGAAACGCAACGGGACGACGCTCAAAACGATTCGCTATAAATTCTGCGATGCCGCGCCCCGCCTTTTCAATCAACTCGATCTCAAGGACACCAGAATCTCTGGTCAATTTTTCGGCCTGGCGCATTTGCGCAGACGTATATAGCGCTAAGTTCGCCCGATTTTTTTTCTGCAAGCGCTCGATTAAGTGTTCTGTTGGATCCATGAAAATCGCTCATATATATAAAGAATAAAAAAGACTACCGTATATAAAGTAATATATACGGACTTAAAAAAACGTAAATTTATTTGGAAAATTAATAAGATAGATGGGGCGACTGACGGGGCTTGAACCCGCGACCACTCGGACCACAACCGAGAGCTCTACCACTGAGCTACAGCCGCCACATAATCTTGTTCGTCAAGTAAATTTGACTAGGCCAGACTTATAACTGAATTTACGCAAGCGCGTCAAGAGTTATGGACACAGAAAATGAAAATTTAATAGAAAAATATTGATATTTACCCGCCCATGTAATAATAACATAACTGTATTGCTAATACTGCATAGGTAATGTATGCATAAATCCAATACCATATGCACAAATTAAACGGCAGCCAATTACGGCGGAACAGAGGAAAGTATAATGTCTAAACACTTAAAATTCAAAACATCATCTGAACTTGTTAAATATATCAAAGAACATGACATTCAGAATATTGATTTTGAATTCACAGATTTACGCGGCAAATTACAACATACAGCGCAGCATGTTGACACCGCTGATGAAGATCTTTTTGACAAAGGAATCTATTTTGATGGCTCATCAATAGCGGGTTGGAAATCAATTGATGAATCCGATATGAATTTGCGCCCCGACCTTACAAAAGTAACGGTTGATCCCTTTTCTTCTATACCGACACTGAAAATTTTCTGTGATGTATACGACCCTATAACCAACAAGGCATATGACCTTGACCCACGCAGCATTGCAAAAAAAGCTGAGGCGTATTTGCGCGAAGGTGGCTTTGGTGATGATGCTTATTTCGGACCAGAAGCTGAATTTTTTGTTTTTGACGATGTGCGCATACATAACGAAATGAACCATATTGGTCATCGCGTCGACAGCATTGAAGGCCCTTATAATTCAGGCAGAGAATATGATAACGGCAATCTAGGTCACCGCCCAAAATTAAAAGGCGGATATTTCCCTGAAGCGCCTGTGGATAGTTTGGCTGATTTACGCGCAGAGATGCTTTCCGTTATGCGCGAAATGGGGGTGCCGGTTGAGAAGCATCACCACGAAGTCGCGCCTAGCCAGTGCGAACTAGGCATTAAATATGCGACCCTTACAGAAAGCGCGGATAACATTCAAATTTATAAGCATGTCGTGCATAATGTTGCACATGCCTACGGACGTTCAGCGACATTCCTGCCAAAGCCCATTATGGGCGATAATGGTTCTGGTATGCATGTACACCAATCAATTTGGAAGTCAGGTAAACCAAGCTTTGCAGGTAAAGGCTATGCAGGCCTATCTGAAAACGCGCTATATTATATTGGCGGTATCATTAAGCACGCGAAGGCGCTTAATGCGTTTACAAACCCATCAACCAATTCATATAAACGCTTAGTCCCTGGTTATGAAGCACCTGTCTTGCTTGCTTATTCAGCGCGCAACCGTTCCGCATCATGCCGTATTCCTTTTGGTAATGAGCCAAAAGAAAAGCGCGTAGAGGTACGTTTCCCCGATCCAATGGCAAACCCTTATTTGGCCTTTGCTGCCATGCTTATGGCTGGCCTTGATGGTATTGAAAACAAAATACACCCTGGCGATGCGATGGATAAAAACCTGTACGATCTGCACGAAGACGAGCTTAGCGCAGTACCCACGGTTTGTGGCTCACTACGTGAAGCATTAGAAGCGCTTTCTGCTGATCATGCTTTCCTTGAAAAAGGCGGCGTTTTTACCCACGAAATGCTTGAAAGCTATATCGATCTCAAAATGGAAGAGGTCTCGATTTATGAAACAACGCCGCACCCTGTTGAATTTATGATGTATTACTCTTCTTAAAAAAAACGCGGCATATATATTTTACGCAAAGGCTCATACTCTGTTTATGAGCCTTTTGCTTTTATTGCGTTTATCTTGACGCTCTTATTGACGCTCTTATTGACGCTCCATCGCGAAGCCCTTAGAATAAATACAGTCAGTTCACAAGCCTGACTTCACGGTGAACGGAATAATAATTATGCGCTTTATATCTGCTTTGTTTACATTCGCCTTTATGCACATGGCGTCCATGCCGCTTGCTTATGGTGCAGAGCAAGGCCACGCGCCCAACATACTAACAATAGCGATTGAAGATTCTTGGCCGCCTTATGCTGACAATAATGGGCAGGGTTACTCTCGTGACATCCTTGAACGCGCATTAGAGTTTTCACAGACCAACTACATCATACAGGTTGAACCTTACGCACGCGCATTATATTTAACCAAAACGGGCAGTGTTAATGCCTGTTTAAATGTTACGCGTCAAGCATCGACGGAGGCTGTATACCATTTTGGTGAAGTGCCCTTACTTATCGCAGAAGCTTCGGTTTTCACCCCTAAAAACGCACAAAAAAAGCTAGAATCTCTACATGATATTCCTGATGGTTATCGGGTCGGGATTATTACAGATTACGAATATGGCGACCTGTTTGAAAAAGAGAAACTACGTTTTGACCTATCAAAAGTACGCACGCAAGAACAACTTATCAATATGCTTAAGACTGGCCGCCTTGATGCAATGATTATGTTTGACGAGGTCTACAAGTACACGATGGCAAAAATGAACCTTGATGAGGATGTTTTTTATAAATCATTCCTTAATCACAGCTCCGATATATATGTTGCCTTCAACAAAGATGATCCAAATTCAGCCACATATTCCGCCTTACTTGATAAAGGGCTACGCCGTTTAAAAACCACACAACCATAAGCCGCTAATTTTTTGTACCAAGCCCAATATCTTTTGCAAGCTGACTACGTTTTTCGGCGTAGTTAGGCGCAACCATCGGATAATCCACTGGTAAGCCCCAACGTTCGCGATATTCTTCGGGGGTCAGGTTGTAAACTGATTTCAAATGCCGTTTGAGCATTTTTAAATGCTTACCATCTTCAAGACAGACAATATAATCAGGCATGACGGATTTTTTAATTGGCACAGCTGGGCTTGGACGGTCTTTATTCCGCCCGCCTTCCCCTGATACACTCGACAGGGTTTTGTATACTTGTTTGATCACATCAGGAATGTCAGGCGCTTCCGTCTGGCTGTTGGCAAGGCGCGACGAAACAATATCCGTCGTCATCTGAAGTAATTCTTTATTCGTTACTGTATCTGACAAGGCAAACCTCAAAATTTTAAAGTAAACATACGTACAGTTAACATCTTGGCAAATAAAAGTGAAGAAATACTTACAAATAAACGCATATATAAAAAGCGGCGCATTTTAGCGCCGCTTTTTATATTATCAATAATTTCACGCCAGATTAAGCAACGTAAGGAATTGCACCTGCTTGAACGTCGGTCTGATCAGGCGCGACGACTTGCTGCACTTTCTTATGCGCAGCGTTAATTAATTCAAACTGATCCTTGTAGTCCGCAGGGTGCATAGCAGGGAAAACAGTAACTTCAATCGTCATTGTTTTTGTCGCCATGCGGTTCCAAATACGTTTAATCATATTGTCTTCATCAAAACGGCTGTAGTAAGCCCGAAGCTCTGGTGCATTTTCAGTGCTGCGCCCTTCAACCTCTTTTACGCGAATGGCAACGGGCTGCACAACGACATCTTTTTCTAGTTTAATTTCGCGGCCTTTTTTATCAACGCCCTTTTCACCATAAAGCATACTGATTAAGCCGGCACGAAAGCGATCGACGCGCGAACCGTCATTCGTTGTCCCCTCTGGGAACATAATAACGTTTTCTCCCTTATTAAAACTCTTGGCGATTTTACCAATAGATTCTGGGTTATGTTCACGCGAACGACGTACGCCAATAAATTTCATCGCCAGAGCCAGCTGACCAATCACTGGCCATTTCAACAATTCGCCCTTGCCGACAAAATTACCATTAAGCGCACTGCCTGCAACAAATGGGTCAGCCATAGACATGTGGTTAGCAACAAACCACGTTGGTTTGTCTTTTTCAAATTTTGCGGATGCTTCGTTAAATTCAATTTTAATACCGATTAGCTTACGCATCGTGTTGTAAACTATATTGGGTATTGCCGTTTTATTACGAAAGATAGGGCCAACAATCGCCCCTTGTAAAATGACTGCCGAAGCAAGCAATGGAAAAGTAACTAAACCAAGCAAAGCGCGGCGCGCTGCACGTAACTGACGTCTCATCAAATGAATTCCCTAAATATATTTTTTTCTTATGGAAGCATTAATATGAAAGTTTTCGACTTATGGCAAGGCTTTATCATAGCTTCGCAGGTTTTATCCAAAGTCGCAGCGTTATGTACGCTCAATCGTTTTATACGTCTTTTTACTTTGCGATACTTCAGCAGGTTTTAAATATGCGGGTGAGACATTAATGGGGAGATAACCATCAATGCCCTGCAAAGCGAAATATTTATGCGCAATGGCGGCAAGCGTTTCTGTTGATATCTGCGAAAGCGTTAAAACCGGCTTCCACGGCAAAATAGGCGCATCACACTGCGCCATAAATTGCTCTACAGCATCACCAATCAATACACTGCCTTGTTTCGCATGGCCTGCCAAATAACCTTGTAAGCTTTCTGCTGATATCGCCTGCGCGTTTAAATCTGCCTGACCATCAATCCAAGTCCCCGCATAGAAATCATCACGCTTCGTATCCACAATCACCGCGACATTTAAATCATCCCCCTCTTTGGATGCTGCATATTGCTGATAAAGCACATCAAGCGTTGATACGCCCAGCACAGGAATATTGAGCGCCAATGCAAAGGCCCGCGCTGTGGAAAGCCCAACGCGTAGCCCCGTAAAAGCCCCTGGACCATTCGTGACGGCAATGGCATCAATGTCGCTATAGTCAAGGGTTGCACGCGCCATGGCATCATCAACCATCGGCACAAGACGTTCAGCCTGACCGCGTTTAATGTCTTCATACAATGTAAAATATTGCTGCTTTTCGGCATGCCAAATACTTACGCCGCAGCCCTTTAATGCTGTATCAATAGATAGGATATTCAAATGCTTCTCACTTTATTCATATTTAGCGTTGATAATGAAAATATGCCGCTGCGTCAATTTTAAAAAAACAACTGGAACTAATATAAGCTTTCACGCCCTTTATGGTTGACAGTTCGAGGATAAAGAATATCTTGTCTTAAGCTTCATAAACATTTTTTTGGGTTTCAACGTGGATCACAAAATACAGAGAAATCATCCGCCAAACTTGCTGCTTGCTGTTATCTGCTTTTGCTTAACGCTTTGCGTCTTTGCGCCTTTTTCTGCCCATGCGAACACTGACTACACCCCCATAGAACCTGACCAATCGGCGATTGTTGCTTATAGTTACTTCCAGATTGATGATGATGCGTTTCCTGATATGAGTCTGAGTTTTGAGACATTTCAGCAGCATATTGAAACCATAAAAAATGAAAATTTTAGCGTCATATCGCTTAAAGACCTCAAAGGCTACACAAAGCCAAAATCACAAAGTGCGCCCAGTATTATCATCAGTTTTGAAACAGGTCATAAATCCATTTTGGATAAAGCCGTGCCACTACTGATAAAAGAAAAACTGCCTTTTACTATTTTCATTAGCCCAAATGAAATTGACCAAGGCCAGCCTTACGTCATTCCGTGGCATGAACTTAAGAAATTAGAACGCAACCCCCTTGTCACCATTGGGGTACACAGCGCGACATATAAAGCAATGCAAGACTATAAAGACCGCGCAGATTTAGATTATGCCGTCAGCAGCGCGATTACCCGTTATAAAGAAGTTTTCAACCACGCACCGCTTTTCTATGCCTACCCATATGGCGACCATGACACCACACTTGCAGCCACGTTAAAACAAGGCGGCATCACCTATGCATTCGGCTTACAATCCGGCGTTATACACGGCGCGAGCCCTGCATATTATCTTCCACGATTTACGATGACGGATAATTTGGGGAGCAATCAACGTTTCATTGATACGGCTTATAATCTTCCACTGCCCTATTTTGATATGATCCCGCAAGATACGGTTTTAGCAAGCGCCCCGACCAGTATTAGTTTTTCAGTGCCGCAGGCCTTGCACGATAAAATAGATAGCCTACAATGTTTTCATTCGGGCATTGGCAAAATACCGACAGATATTATCGGTAAAGAACGCATCCATATCGCCCTACCTGAAAACACAGAAACATCAGGCCGGCTACGTGTAAACTGCACCATTAACGCAGGATATGATGAAATTGCGGAGCGTCAACGCTGGCGCTGGCATGGTATTTTACACCGCATTAACATGCCCCCCGCTTTACAGCCATAAACACAGCCATAAAAAAAGCGCCGCTATTTGCAAGCGCCGCTTTATCAAAATAAAAATGCGTTTTATTTAACGCCAGAAGCCCATCATATTCATAACTTCATCAATATGTGGCTGCGCGATTGCATTTGCACGTTCAGCGCCACGGCGTAAGTAAGCGTCAATCTGGTCCGTGTCAGAAAGTAGTTCATTCATGCGCAAAGAAATAGGCGACAAATGATCCACCGCAACGTCAACCAAAGCCGGCTTAAATTCAGAGAATGTCTTACCTGCAAACATAGAGAGTACTTCGTCGCCTGTTTTATCCGTCAACGCGCCATATATAGTGACAAGGTTTTTGGCCTCTAAGCGCGTATCTAAATCAGCGAATTTTTCAGGCAGGACTTCTGCATCCGTTTTTGCTTTTTTAATTTTTTTAGCAATTAAATCCGCGTCATCTGTCAAGTTAATACGCGTCATATCACTCTGCGCTGATTTGCTCATTTTCTCCGCGCCATCACGCAGCGACATAATGCGTGCGCCCTCAGCAAGGACAACAGATTCAGGCTCAGGAAAGTAATTCTCGCCATAGCGGTGGTTAAATGTACCAACAATTTCGCGCGCAAGTTCAAGGTGCTGTCTTTGGTCATCACCGACAGGGACATGCGTTGCCTTATAAATCAAAATGTCGGCTGCCATGAGCACTGGATATGAATAAAGGCCGAGCCCTGCTTTTTCCTTATTCTTGCCCGCTTTATCTTTAAACTGTGTCATGCGACTTAACTTACCCATTTGCGTCATTGTCGCCAAAAGCCACATTAACTGCGAATGTGCAGGCACAGAAGACTGCGCGAATAAAACTGACTTTTCAGGGTCAACGCCTGCCGCAATGTAAGCCGCCGCAATCTCGCGCGTGCTTTGTTTGAGTTTATCTTTATCATAGGGCGTGGTAATTGCGTGCAGGTCAACCACGCAAAATAATGTTTCAAAGTCGCCTTGGTCTTGCAGCTTTACCCAATTACGCAAAGCACCTAAATAGTTACCTAAATGCAATTGGTTAGTTGGCTGCATGCCAGATAAAATACGCTTTGTCATTGCTCTCTCTTTGCCTTGATTGGGGTTCTAAATTATCGTTTTACGAAAAAATATTTGATAGCACGTAAATCATAAATGCGCAACATAAACACCGCCGCACCATAGCTTGCCACGCCGCAGATAATAATAGCGAGCATTTTTATGAAATCAGGTAAGGCTGCGCCAATAAACGCGCCCCATAGTAACGACAGAATAAAGATAACCGTACCCATAAATGCCGCAGCTACGCCTAACTTGAAAATCCGGCGCTGCGCAGCGGTGGAAATATCAATATCTTCATAATGGCGTATCTTGCGTTTTAATAAAAAGAATTGAAGCCAGCCAACAAGCCCTGTTGATAGTGCGATACCTGCCGCGCCCAATGGGAAGATCAAAGCAATGGAGAGAATAATATTCAGAGCGGTCACCTGCATTGAAATTTTCACCGGCGTCCATGTGTCTTTATGCGCCCAGAACACGGTCGATAACACTTTACTTGCGACATATGGCACAAGCCCCACCGTATAGCCCATTAGCGCATATGCCGCACGCTGCGTGCTCTGCGCATCAAAAGCGCCCCGTTCAAACAGCACAGATATAATAAGCTCTGCCAATATAAACAGGCCGAGCGCCGATGGCAGCGCCAAGAATACGCAGCCTTCTAAAGCCTGCGAAAACAATTTTTTAGCATCATCGGTCTTCTTTTTAGCCAAAGCAGTCGACAGCATTGGCAAAAGCGCCGTCCCCATAGCGATGCCAACAACGCCTAGCGGCAATTGATTTAAACGATCTGCATAATATAGGGCTGAAATTGCGCCAACTGGTAAGTAAGAGGCAATAATCATATCCGCAAATAAATTAACATGCATTACCCCCGCGCCAAGCACCCCAGGCCCCATTAATGCGAAAACTTTTTTCACATCGCCTGTATGTTCATTTTTAGAGAAACATGGGGCTATGCGCGCTTTGAACGTCATAACCGCCATAAAGACAAGCTGAATAACGCCCGATGCCGTGATACCCAGCGATAATGCTTTGGATATTTCGTAGCTCTGTTGATGCGCAATCAGCATCGCTGATATTAAGGTCAGGTTGAATATAATGGGTGCCATAGCAAAAGGCGCAAAACGGTTATTAGCGTTGAGCATCGCGCCGAACATTGCGGTGATAGAAATCAACAACAAATAAGGAAATGTAATCCGCGCATAGTGAATGGCAGCGATAAAACGCTCCCCTTCAGTTTCAAAACCGGGGGCAATAATTCTGATGATATAGGGCATTCCCAGAATAGACAGCGCGACAAAAGCGCCTAATATTGCAAGCATGAGCAGCAAAACATGCCCTGCAAATTTCGCTGCGTCGGCACTCCCGCGCTCTTCCTTAATTGCGGTATAAACAGGCACAAAAGCGACAGTAAACGCACCTTCGGCGCTTATACGGCGGAAAAAATTTGGTAACTTCAGCGCAACAAAGAAAGCATCCGCAAGCGGCCCTGCGCCCAAAAGCGCTGCGGTCAAAATATCGCGTAGGAAACCGACAATACGGCTAATGAGTGTAAAACCTGCGACGGTTGCTATTGCTTTGAAAAAATTCATAAAGCATTTATGGACAAAATTCTATGAAGTGTCACCACCTTAAAAGGGCTGCAATACAGAATATAAACAACTGATTACAGTTTCTCACCCTAAAGCAGCAACTGCAGCATGCGTTATACTTGACAGTTTTAGTTTTCATATTTATAAAAGAGCTATAAAAATAAAAATCACATAAATAAAGTTTATGGGGACAGGGAATGAACAGAATTACAGCAAATTTGCTAACCGAATTATTTAACGGCTCTGCTGCAGACCGCACAATACTGAGTAAAGAAATTTTCATCAATGTTGATACAGAAGCTGGCGCAGAAATATTAATCAGGCCCTTTAGCCCACAAATAGCGGCGGAATATTTAACGCATCTTATCGGCAACACCAAAAGTTCACTGCTGGAACCGATGATCCTTAATGATAGCGTGAGAGCTCCCATAAACGTAGTCTTTAATGGTCGCTACATTGATACAGCTTTGCGCAAAGAATATAACGTGCCTTTAATTACCTATCGCCACTGCCCGCACAGAAAAGAATCTGTCCTTATCATGGATCGCTTTTATCAAGAGCAAAACCCGAGCATGGGTCAGTATCTGCAAGCGCCAAGCATCTTTCAAATGATAAACGCATTAAACAGCGCTGGCGGGCGTTGGTCTGATGTTGAGTTTCATACACAAAAGGATGAAGCGCGCCCAAGTTTAAGGCTTGTCAAATAGCCGTCAACTGCTTAACACTTAAATTTGAAACATAACAAATTGACCGTGAAGCATAATGAGCGATACAAACAACACTGAAAACCCCGAAAGCACTTGGTTTGGCGAGACATCCGTTTCTCCCAAAGAAAAAACCGAAAAAGTCTTGGGCGTATTTCATAGCGTCGCCGATAATTACAATATTATGAATGACGTTATGTCGATGGGTATCCACCGCATGTGGAAAGACCGTTTTGTTGGCATGATCAACCCAAAAGCTGGGCTAAGTTATCTTGACGTTGCAGGCGGCACGGGCGATATCGCGTTTCGTATCTATAAAAAAACCAACAAAAATCCTGACATTACCGTTTGCGACATCAACACCTCAATGCTGAGTGTTGGGCGCGATTTATCAATTGATAAAGGCTACATAAATGGTATGAAATGGGTCACCGGCAATGCGGAATCTCTGCCCCTGCCAAGTAACTCAAAAGACGTTTATACAATCGCCTTTGGTCTGCGTAACGTTACCCATATTGACAAGGCCTTAAAAGAAGCGCATCGCGTGTTAAAACCCGGTGGACGCTTCTTTTGTTTAGAGTTCTCTCACCTCCCTGATCCTGCCATGCAAAAACTATATGACAGCTATTCATATAATGTGATTCCCAAGATGGGTGAAATTGTGGCAAAAGATGCGCAGAGTTATCAATACTTGGTTGAGAGCATCCGAAAATTTCCAAAGCAAGACGCGTTGGTCAAACGAATCCAAGACGCTGGGTTCGACCAAGCGGGCTATAAAAACCTAAGCTGCGGTATTGCTGCGATGCATTGGGGATGGAAACTTTAGCTTATCTCAACTACACCTTGATAAAACTTACAAATAAATGAAGTGACAAATTTAAATCTATTTGCTAGATTAGATATAACTTGATTTTATATGTCTAATGTTATATAAATATATAACGTTATATAGAAACGTACTGATAGTGTGATTAGGATAACAAATGCAACAAATATATGTCTTGTTAAGCGTCTTAGTATTAATGCTTGGTTTTGGCGCTCTTATGCACGAAACGCAGTACAAAAACGCGCGCGTTGGTGCTGACACGCCCCTTACGAGCGCAGAAAGCCTTGATGCCCTTGATCCTGCGGCAGGTATAAGCTACAACTCTGAGATGGAAACATATCAGCAGGCTTTAAACAAACTCGATGACAAAAGAATCTACCTCAACAAATAACCGCTTAGGTGATCTTCACGCCCCTAGCGTCCTGATTATTATATCAGGCGGCGTTTCTGCATATAAAGCATTAGACCTTATGCGGATGTTAAAAAAAGCAGGCATAAGAACACCCGCTATATTAACCAAAGGCGGCGCAGAGTTCATAACGCCATTAAGCGTCAGCGCTTTAAGCGGAGAAGCCGTCTATACCGATCTATTTTCATTAAAAGACGAGCAAGAAATGGGACATATTCGCCTATCACGCGACGCTGACCTTATTGCTGTTATTCCTGCAAGCGCCAATATGATTGCACGCACCACGCATGGCATGGCCGATGATCTTGCAAGCGCCGTTTTACTTGCCGCCGATAAAGATGTTCAGTTCTACCCCGCGATGAACCCTCAAATGTGGGCGAACGCGGCGACGCAGGATAATATTAGAACCTTACGCAAGCGTGGTATTGAAGTGATAGATCCCGATAGCGGCGAAGTTGCCTGCGGTGAAGTCGGCAAAGGCCGCCTGCCCGATATTGAGGCCATCTATCATAGCATCATCAATAAGCTTAGCCTAGCACAGCGCGCGCTCCCGCTATCCGGCAAGCACGCCATTGTGACGGCAGGCCCAACATATGAACGCATTGACCCAATACGCTTTATTGGCAACCGCTCATCAGGTAAACAGGGCTACGCCATTGCAGGAGCCCTTGCCCGTCAAGGCGCCAAAGTCACGCTGATTTCAGGCCCCACCGCATTAGACGCGCCGCATAACGTTAAAACACTCCACGTTGAAAGCGCCGAAGAAATGTACAAGGCCGCCGATAGCGCCCTGCCTTGTGACATTGCCATTTGCTGCGCGGCTGTCGCTGACTGGCGCGTTGATAATCAATCCAATACGAAAATTAAAAAGCAGGAAGGCGCAGAAGGCCCTGCGCTCACATTTACCGAGAACCAAGATATTCTCAAATATATATCTACCCACCCAAACAAGCGCCCCGCTTTCGTAGCAGGTTTCGCCGCTGAGACTGATAACGTCAGTGAAAACGCACAGCAAAAGCTTTTGCGTAAAGGCTGTGATGCCTTGCTCGCCAACCATATTACGGATGCTGACACCGTATTTGGCGCTGATGAAAATAAAATATTATATGTCAGCGCAGCTAAAAATGCAGCGCAAACAGCGCCGCATTGCGAACCATGGGATAAACAAAGTAAGCACGGCGTTGCCGATATGCTTGTGCGCAAAATAATTCAACAGCTTGAAAAGGCTGCGCCCTTAAACCATACTTCCCCCATCACAACAA
>MDTB01078022.1_pt1 | contig 23047 bp, 35 predicted proteins | sample 811161 | NCBI WGS metagenome assembly MDTB01 (sample SAMN05326650, study PRJNA326480) | marine metagenome | isolation source: seawater | place: Mediterranean Sea | collected 2009
TCAATGTCTCTATCATCGTGGAACACCTCAATACGCACCCTGAAGTGGAAAATATGACGATGAGGAACACCAAGAAAACTAACATCATCCCAACCACCTGTCGCAAGTTTTGGATCACTATCTGCTCCTGGATACATATGAATACCTTCTTTCTTAAAAGTTACCCATATACTTCTTTGTGCTTTATTTACATTCATCTTTGCATTTTCCTCTCTCATTCTACGTCCCATATAATCATAATATGATTCGCGTTGTTCAAATAATTCCATTTGTTCCATTTATTATATACTCACTTTAATACTTTGTCAAGACGGTATTTCGTCCAATCAGTAAACGTTTCTTTACTTTTTAAGTCATGTAAACTGTGTGTCCATATACCTGGATTAGTTGCCTTAAAGTCTTTATCGTCGATTTTTAGCATTGTATTATAATTCCACTGTTCTACATAAGGCAACGGAATACGTAGTTGTGGAATAAAATTATGGTGCTCTGTTAAGCCAATTTCTAAGAAGTCTTCAGCATATCGTAAAGGAATATCTAAACTACATAGAATATCTTGCTTGAGAAAATGTAGTATAATATACTCCCATTCAGCCCATACATTATCGTCCTGGGGATTAAAACTATGATTAGCACCAAAGAAGATATGTTCACATTTTTCTTTTTTATAAAACTTTGTAATTTCTTTTGGATCTTGTAGTCCTGTTACAAATAAAGTTTTCATTCCAAATGCAGGAGTTTTTTCAACTTCTATACCTGTAAAAAAAGTAACTGCTTCTTGAACACCTTTTTCGTAATCTCTTTTCATTTTATATTACCTATCATTACTAATATTGAAACATAGAAGAATGCAAATATAAAAACTGGGGTAGCATTAGATATTTGTTTTTTACTCTTAGGTTCAGGCTTTACATAATCTATAGGCATGTAATCTCTATCCCACGCATCTCTTCTAGTATCTCTTTTAATGTTCATAAGTTACCATTTCCTAATGCTTTTAATTCATTTTCCAATCTATTAATTTCATCTTTAAACCAAAGTTTTTTAGTTTTGAGTACATTTACTTGTTGATCTGGAGCAAAGGACTTTTGCATATCTGTAACTTCATTATCTAATGCTCTGTGCTTTCTATATAATTCTTTTAAATGTACAACGATCTTATCATGTGCATCGGTATAGTTTCCCATTTAGTCTCCCCACAAATTTGTGTCCATTACTGGCTTATATTGCTCTTTAGGTCTTTCCCAAATTTTTAGTTCTTCTTCGCTAACTATCGATTCGATATCTACTGTTTCATAGTGATTTTGAAATTGTGTTTCTGCATTTACAATGCGTTTTCCTGTATTACCTCTTGTGCCTATAATTGTATCAAAAAACTTTGCATAAGCATCAAGAACTGCGTTTGCTTCATCTCTAGTTGATGCCATGAATACTGCTTCAACTACATCTTTAAATTTTAATCCATCGTGTTCTCTTACTAGCATCTTAGGATATACACCTGCATCATATTGCCTATTAGCTTCTTGTACTGCATTGATATGGCTCCATACGTTATGACCCATTTGTATTGCATAACTAAAACTATCCCAACTAGTTTTACCTTCTTTGCCTATTTTGTTTAAATCACCTGGTCCGTAAATACAAACATCTTTAGCTTGTAATTCTGCTGTTAAGGGTGAATCTTTGAAGCTACTATGTTTTCCTTCACGTACAAATGCACTACCAAACGGACTAGTATCATTAGCTAATCCTTTGTCATCAATACTAGGAACCATTCTATAAACCCATTTTGACTTATTTTGTGTTTCAAGCTCACAATATATCTGTCCGTTAGCAGTCGCTAAGAACGGACTTGCACAGTCAAATGTAACCATAAAGTTTGGATTATGATACTTACGAACTGCACGTTGTATGTCAGTTAGTAGTACCGCCCATTCAAGTTTAGATGTACCTAAGAAGTGCATTACATCATGTATACCTTGTTGTAGTAGTCCATCAAACCTCAATGCAACTAGTCGTTTAAGAACCAAATGAACATCACACATGTTTTGTCCACCCATTGACCAACCATTAAAATGATTGTCTGGATACTTGACTGGATCGCAGTAGTCTTTCATCTGCTGATACCAATCTTCTGCATCTGCATGATTCTCGCCTTGTAATACATTTAAGAACTTACATGCACCTGTTCTATTTTTCATCCAGTAGTCGTTGTTAATACGTGTAGCATTAACTGCTTCTTGATATGTACTAATGCCTGTTGCTTTTTGTCCTGCAGGTGAACGTGCTACCCACGCCGGAATATCAAGTATCATTCCGTAGTCCATATATGCGTCCATCCAACGTAATACACCATCACGTTTCTTTTGTGCTTTAGGACAATTAGGATCTTTCCAATCGCCTTCCCAAACACCTTTACCAATTTGAAATCCGCCTGAATCACCAAGTAACCAAGTGTTTGCTTTATCTCTTGTTCGCACCATATCTTCCTTAGCTACTTCTTTAGTAGTATCTAAATCAGCATGTCCTGCAGAATAAAGTGTCCACTTATACTGGAACTGGCCTTCATGTTTATTAAGATAGTTAAGGCTTTCTACACCATTAGTAAAGTTACTTGGAATACGTGCAGAGTCAACATAAAGACCTTTAACAGGATCAGGAAAACGTTGTTTTCCTACGTATGTCGCATAAAAGCCGCTCAATGCTGGCAAAAAATGTGCATAATCTTGTTGTGATGCTGTTAAATCTCTATTCATACTTACTTGCTCTGTGCTGGAAGAATATAATCGTATTTTGCTAATCCGCTATCTATACTAATTTGCATAGCACCTTGATCACTTATACTCATAGTTTTATCGCCATCTAAACTTAGAATAGCTTGCACTTGTGCTACTGGCCAACTCCATGTATGTGTCAATGTACCACCTACTTCATGCTGGAAAGTAAAACTTCCTGCGTGTGTACTTGCATCGCCAAAGCTAAACACAAGATTCTCGCCTTCTGTTTTTACATTAAATACAGGCTCTTCTGCATGTGCCGCACTTTGTAACTTCATTCTAGTTATTGATGCTATTGCAGGAGCAAAAGTTACGTTCCAACTTGCACCTTTAAACTTAACAGTCTTTAGTTTCTCTTCAATAATTGCTTTATTCATAAAGCGGTAATCATTTTCAAAATCACCTGCTGTATTTTCAAAGTGTATGTGAGTTGGAACATTTTCACCATTACGTTCTGCTTGTACAACATTTATCTTTGCATCTTTTTGATACTCAGGATTCTTTAAATGTAAAGCTAACTTATCTAAGTTAGGCATTCCAAATGTACCAGTAAATTCTACTACCGGTGAATGTGTAGTTCCAGACAAAATAACACTTCTGTCTTCTGCCATAGATTCAATTGTTGTATTATCTTCGTTAGTTACTTTAACTAAACTAAGAAAACCTAGTGCATGAGTATGTGCTACTACGTCTTGTAAAATGTCTTTCATGTTTGTCTCCATTCTTCTTTTATTATAACAGTTAATCTATTGATTGTCAATAGTTTTCCTAATTTTTTTGTTATAATCTACTGCTGTTCTGAGTATATTTAGATCATAATCAAATTTCTCTGCTGTTTTTAGGAAAGCAGATGTATCCTTAGGAAAGCAATGTCCTCCCCAACCACGTTCTTTTGTTACTATACTATGGTCATCGTTAATTCTTTGATCCTTACATAATAATGTTCTTACTATTTCAAAGTCTTGATTTGTTAATTTACAAAAATCATAAAGCTGATTAAAGAAACTTACTTTTAGTGCTAAGAAACTATTTTCTGCATACTTTATAGTAATTGCTTCTGGTACAGAACAGTTATATACCTTTAAATCAACCCAAGGTATCTGTTTTTTAAACCATTCGTTCCAGAATTCTGTGTCTTTTGCTTCTCCTGCAATTATAGTATACTTCATATTCATAAAGTCTTCAACTGCTGTATCTGCACGTAAAAATTCTGGACTAAAACATATACTTCTATAAGGAAAAGATTCTCTAAGAAATGTCCAACCTTCTAAACTTATAGTGCTTTTAATTAAGATAGGAACATTAGGTGACTTTTCTATTACCTCGTATACATTATTAATATTACAGGATCCATCTTTGTGTTGCGGAGTTGAAACACATATTACAACAGCTTGTGCATGTTCCCAATCAGCAGTATTATAACCTTTATTGGGATCACTTATACTTACTTCATTTACCATGTTTACTGCCTTATCAAAAGCATAGCCTACAAATCCATAACCTGCAATTACTATTCTCAAGTTTTTACTCCGGTAGTTTCTTTTATTAAGTTATCTACTGCTGGTTTAGGAACACAAAGAACACGTTCTATACCTTTAAATTGTCCGTAATCTTGATATAACTTATTGACCAAAGGTGGAATACCTTGTGGATCACTAATTGTTCCTAAGCACTCTTCTTTATTCTCAAATACTGGATTTGTAAACACATACAAATCCTTACCACCGTCAGGCGTTAGCCCTAAAAATACTACAACTATAAACCATTCCATTATATAAACTCCTTAAGATGATTCCAAGTATCAGTCCAATCATTGACCTGATAAGATTTTCCGTTTTTCAATTTTACTGCTTCAGCAAGTGTATAATCATTACCGTCTACGTCCATTCTATCACCGAAGAAGTAAAGGTTATCACTATCATTAAAGTCCTTAATTATTTGTGACTTGTCAAAGCCTTTAGGGTAAATATCTATTCCTGTTTCACCACCCGGTTGTGCTAATATTGTAGGGAACTTTCCATTAAACAATTTAGCAATAGTATTTCTTTCATTAATTGCTTCATCATGTTTAACATATAGTTTACGTTCACCTATAGTAGCATTACGGCCAACTATGCTAAAGTTTACCATACCAGGGCGATGTTCAAAATGTAATCCTGTTCTTAAAGGAAACCTACTTTCGTTAAGTTTGTTCTGTAAAAAGCCAGTGCAGTCTTCAGGTAATACCCAATCGTTATTATAGATATTCTTACCACTCTCCCATACATCGTTTCCACTACAGTTATAAACACGTCTACATAAATTATAGATGACGTTACCGATTTGCTCTACTGTTTTGTCCTTATCACTACCAGTAACAAGATATACATCGTTTAGTGTGCAGAAGTCAAAGAAGAATTGCACAAACTCCTTATCCATCTCTCTTCTACTAGGTGTTAATGTTCCATCAACATCAAATATAAACTTATTCACAAACTCTCCTCCTTAAGTCACTTGTGCTAAACCTATGATCTCTTTTATTAAAATACAAATCTATTTCACGTTTACGGCAGATATCCTTACCAGTAAAATCTTTGTCTCTGTATTCTTCACCTAGCACACGTACATCAATCGGGTACATACTAAGGATGTCTTCTAAATCACCTTCAGTGCCGTATGGAATAATTTCATCTACATACTCAACACCTTTAAGTTGAGTGTAGCGTTCCACTACAGTTTGTACTGGTGCGTTTTTTTCTTTTCGATCAATGCTAGGATCAACTTGTAATCCGCATATAAGATATTCGCATTGGGCTTTTGCTTCACGCAACATTATAATATGTCCTGCGTGAAGCAAATCGAAAGTACTACAAGTAAATCCTATCCTCATACTTTACCCATTTTCCAGTTCCTTTATTCTTTTTTCTAATTCTTTAAGCCGTTTTTCTACAGATTGTTTTTCCTTCAAATCCTCACAATTATATGTAGGAGGGTATGTAAGAACAACTGATCCACGTCCAATATGTGGGCTACACTGCGGTTCTTTGGGTGCGACTACTTTAAAGCATTCTTCTCTGCCAATACCTTTTAAGCATAGCTCATATGGCATTGCTAGAATATCACAACGACAAGGAACCTTTTCTCCTTTAGGCCAAGGTACTTGTAACGGGTCTTCATGTGCATATACAGATGTAGTAACTAACATTAATAAAATAGATAAAATTATTTTCATTTTCGTAATTCCTTTTTCTCAAGACTAAGTTTATCTTTCATACTCATTAAATAAGCCGCAACGGCTAGTACTGCAATGGCACCTGCTTCAGCAATAAGCATCCACGGGTCAGCTTCTTTTGAATGTAGTACAATTAGTCTACAAAGAGCTGTCATTGCAATAATTATAGGAAGTGTTACAGGTATTCTATTACTAATATAAAATGCACCTACCATTCCAATAATCTCAGCATATATGAACAATAAGAATAAGTCACCTAATTCTACAGTCATAGTTAAAATCATTTTGTATACGTCGGTGCCTGCCGCAAACATTGTAAGAGCACCGATAACTGCAAGAAGTAGCTTTTCACTGTAAAATGTCGTCCAGTGTAACCGCTTATCAATTTTTGTTCTATCAAATATTTTTTTCATTAGTGTTTCCTTTTACCGTCAAATACACAAACAAAATAACATCCGTCACTTCCTGCATGTACTCTGTGAAAATATCCATCTTCAATTAGTATTACACTTCCGGGTTTCACTTCATAATCTGATACTTGTCCATTTGTATCAATTAGTTCCATAGTCCCCCAACCTTCTACAAAATAATAAACTTCTTCTTGTCCTTGATGTGCATGACCTGTAGTGCTTTTATTTGGCATTAGGTTAGTGCTACTTAAAACAAGATTTTTTAAAAGTTTATTATCTTTAACGATATATCTTGTATCTTCTTTAACAGTTTTTCCGCCTATATTTTTAATATCTAGTTTCATCTACTCTCCAAAATCGAATAAACTAGAAAATGTGTTGTTACGTTTTGTATCTTCTAGAGGATAGTTAAGCACACCAATCAAGTTATCTAGTTTGTTATCAATAATAGTTTCCGCCATTGCCGCATCATCAAATGGAAGTTCTTTGAACCATTCTGGAATACGTAGTTCGTCTGTTGGATAAGCTACACTTGTATATCCTAACGGATTTTGCTTGAGTTTACAAACAATAACTTTCATACCATCAACAATCTCTTGCGAGTATTTGTCTCCGTTCATACGTTTTAGTGTATTCCAGTTAATACTTGCTCTAACATGCCCGGGCATGTTAGCTTTACCTTGTTTTTCTTCAAGTCTCTGATAGTGACCAATTTTATTCGCACGTTTGGGAGATCCTTTCTCCCAACCAGGACGGTTACTAAATTCTTGTCTAAATACTGTAATACGTTCTAATATATCTTGTTGTGGAACATCTGTTAGTACCATAAGTAGTAGTTCACTTAGGAATTGTTGCATAAACACAGGAGTATCAGACCTACGTAAGTCCAAGCCCATTGCTTTTACTTTACCTGGTTTGCCATCCTCGTCACTTCTAAAACCTTCTACATCATATACTAATGCGGCATAACGTTTTTTAGTAATGTAAAGTCCGCTTTCAGCAACAATTTCTCTAGCCGCCGCAATAACATCTGACCGACTCTTTGGACAATGAAATGCTTCTAACATAAAATCTTCAAATGTAGAATTTGCCGCTTCGCATACCTGATCATAAAGTGTAATTACGTTATCTTTCGACCAAGGTAGTTCTCCGTTATCGATTTGATCTTTAAGTATAGGGTATGCACTAAAGTAACAAGAGTCAGTATCACCATATATCATTGCATCTCCAACATGATCATATTTTCCTGTAATAACCTTGTTCACTTCTGCACTCATATGCTTTACAATAGTTCGGCCTGATAACGTAGTCGACTGTCCAATTCTTTTATCAAAAAATCTACAGCCTGGATTAAGAATAGCACCATACAAACTGTTCAAGTTAATCTTTTTAACTAACTGGCGCTTATCCCAATACTCAACTTCAATAGCATTACCTGCGTCTTTTGCTTTTTTAAGTTGTGCTTGTAAGTCTTTACGTTCAGCATACCAACGTTTTAATATACCAGGTATAACTCCTTCAAACTCTGTTGTAAAAATAGTGCCGTTAGAACTAAGCATCCAAGGCCTTCCACTATCAAACACCAATTTATAAATTTCTGCACCACTCATTACTATTGATTCACCTTCTTCAAAATCAACATTAAGTGATATATCTTTACGTTTCTCCATTACAGCTTCGTATTCTTCTGTACTAAACCGTCCTTCCCAACTACCTGCAAATGACTTTTTCTTAAGACCCATGTCTTCATGTACACGAGCATCTGATATATCAGGGCGTATTTGTCCTATGATAGTTTCTGGAGCCATATTTAATGCACGAATTACACTTGGGTACAGACTGTTCAAATCCATTGAACCAATCCATTTATGTAATCCTTTTTTAGGAAATGCTACGTAAGCACCTGCGGCTTGTGTATTTTCGTCGTCACGTTTTGGCCTGTTAGGAACTTGTAAGCCTCTATGATGTGCTTCATTAACAATCGCTTGTTCTGTAACTGCAACTGCACCCATAGTTGTCTGTAGCAAAACAGTATTTGCATGAGCAAGTTCGTTACTAAGATCAATAAATCTTAGTTTCTTGTCCAGCTTGTCCAGTAGTGCGGTATCTTGTATGTTGTATTCGATGAATTTTCTAAAGTCATTGTTGTACAATTGATCCAAAGTACCTTCATAAGGAACTTTATTTTCTCCAACTTCAACCTCGCCAATAGCATCAAGTCTGTAACTGTGTCTTTCTTCATACGTGTATTTACGATATAATTCTAAACTATCTAAATGTACTCTACCTATTAGGTCAAAGGTTACAGCTGATTTACCATACTTCTCATATTCACGTTTTTTAGGAAGTTGCCCCCACAAACAAAATCTTCTTGTATCATCTTTGCTTAGTACACGACTAGTTCTATTAACAGTATAAGGAATATCATAACCTTCACTGTTCCATCCTGACAAAATATCAGCATCTTCAATTAGTGTTAAGAAAGTATCAATCATTTCACCTTCTTTCTCAAATAGCATTACATTATCAATGCCTTCGAGTGTTTTCTTTGCTTCATCCATAGTAAGTGTTTTAGGCGGAACTGCTAGGCAAATCATTGTTTCCATCCACTGCAAGTATACACTTATACTTGTTATGGGCATGAACGGATCTGCAGGATCAGCAAAGCCACGTTCTGGGTCAAAATCAGTCTCAATATCAAAGAATGCAATGTTTAGTTTAGGAGCATCTTGATTAAGGTAATTTTCACTTAAACATTGGAAGATTGGATTGATGTCGCTTTCAAAAAGTTCTTTATCTCTATTAATAGCAACTTCTTTTCGAAAGTCTTTTGTATTCTTAGAAACAATACGGCTTAAAGGATCACCGTACACACTCTTGTACTTGCCTCTTTGGTCTTTGTAATAAAAAGTATATTTTACTGAATATTCGTGGTAATGTCGTTTACCATCTTTACGTTCTACAACCTTAATTATATCTTGGTCGCGATCAAATAGTGCGTCTACGTAACTCATCTTGCTCCTTCGTTGCTTATGGCCAACGTACCTTCTACATGCCAGTTATACGGCGTAGTACTATTTTAACACAGATGTATTGATTCTGTCAAGTACTATATTAAATATTTTTTCATTGCCTAATTTGCTATAATGATTCTCATTGCCTTTGTTTTTCTGCCAAAATTCGCTGAAGTCTAAGTGATTGTCTTCGTATATAAAAAGTTTTGCTATATCTATATGCGACATACTAATATATATCTTATTTTGTAGTATGCTATATATTTCTTGGCGTATTAGTCTGTATATATCACACTGATAAACATCGTCGTAATGATATTTAAAGTATCCTTTTGCGGCTCTCAAACTAGAATTAAAAAGACTTGTTCGATCTATGTCATTGTATAACAGATCACAGTCTTTGTGTAGTCCTTTTGTATGTAATGGGTGTTTGGGAGTATGTATTCTGCTTGGACTTGTATGACTTACAATTATAATATTATAATCATCTAAATTAACAAGTTGTTTTAATATTTTATACTCACTTACTCCAGCTTGTGCAACATTAGTAACAGGAAATTTTTGCGCCAGTAGTTTAACCCAGCCGTTGTTGCCAGGCCATTCTGCCGCAAAACTATCTCCTGCTACTAATATTTTCATAAGAATAGTTGTACCAATGCATATAAATTCATTGCAGTAAACCAACTACAAAGCAGTATTACAAATGCGGCTTGTCTAATAACTGCACTTATTACACCAAGAATACTTCCTATTAAGTACATAGGAACAAATATTTTTGTAGCAGGATCAAGAATGGTAAAACTAAGTATTGCACTAGCCGATATTAAAAAGGCGGCTTCTACCATTTCGCAATAGAATGCAAAAGGACTTAATCTATGACTCTCTTTAAAAAATGAAGTGACTTTAGCAATCACTTGTCTTTACCTACAGTAACAACTAATGTCTCTAGGTCATCAAATTCTTCAGCAACTCTACTCCAGTCGCCTTTTTGTGCAATTTTAATTGCTTTATTAATCATAGCCGGCTTAATATCTAGTTCTTCTGCTACTGCTTTTACAGTATCCTTAAGACCAGCTTGCAAGTCTTCTACTTCTTGCAGTACTGTTACGCCTTCATTGACTAGTCTCTCAAGTTTGGCTTTTTCTTCAGCACCATAGGTACGGTCACTCATGTTTATCTCCTAAGTAAAATAATACAAATACTATTATACTGTGTATTTAGGTGATTGTCAAGTGTTTTTTGTAATTATTATTTGCCGGAAGGAACACAATTATTGACCCGTTTTCCACCCTTCATTTTAGTTTTAGGGTTTCCAATCTTTTTGCCGTCCCAACAAGGCGGTCCACCTGCAGGTGATTGTTTTTTCTTTTCATCTAAAGACAAAGCCAGTTTTGAAGCTAGTGTGTCTTTGTATGATTCACCTTTCATCTTCTTTTCAGCATGTTTCTTTAGTTGTGGAGGCATATTCTTTGTGCCTTTTTTCTTTGGTTTAGGATCTGGGCCTTTTTTCTTATCTGCCCAATTTGGCACACCGTCATTATCATCGTCTGGCTTCTTTTCTTCTGTAACTTCGTCGAATTTTTGATCATAGTCTAAGTGATGATATACTGAACTTATCATGCTTGCTGATTTAGTAATTTTAGATTGAACCCAACCTTCTAAACCCTCTGCTTCGCTTACACCTTTCAGCATCTCGTGTAGTTTGATAGCATATTTTGCTGTTTTATACAGTTCGGCTCGTGCCATTTGCACTTCATGATCTCTTTCAGCGACATCAGCTAATTCGCCTAACCCTTCTATGATATCTTTTTTATTCATCATTCAACTCCGTTACAATGTATTTATCTTTTTATTGGCTTACCGCCCATAATGTTATTGTTTACATCTAGTGCATTCTTAGCAGTGCCATCTGAATTAAGTTTTTGTGGAGCTTTAGGAGCACCATATCTTCCTGCTTTTTTAATTGGACGTTTAGCACCAACAACACTTGCGACAACAGCAATATTACCTGCTGATGTTGCACCTGCGGTCGCTGTTTCTCCCATAGACGCATGTTTTGCCGCCATATGCTTTTTATATTTTTTAGTTCCTTTTTTATGAGGACTCTTACCTTCTAAAAATTCATTTGCTCTCATTAGTATCTCCTATTCACACTTACAAAAACCACAGACGTCATTTACACATTTTTTGCATATGCCGTCACCGTCGCAATGACAATCATGACCGCATCTTTTACATTTTTTATGACTGACTTTTTCCTTTTTTGTAGTTGTCATTCAGTTTAAACATTCCATTCTTTTCGTACTGTATATACTTATCATCTTTTACAACTAATTCCATGTTATCTATATAAGGATGTGGGCACATCAGTGTTACCCATAGTCCACTATCATAAACACATGGCTGAGTATATTCTCCGTTCATAATACTCATTTAATTAGATCTCCCATTTCGTACATTTCTTTTAGCTGAGGTACATCTAAATCCATTCTAAAACTACATCCAAGTATAAATCTATCTTCATTGGTAACATTTGTCACTCCATGCGGAAATCTTGTGTCAAAACATAAAGGTACAGTGTAAGAAATTTGTGATTCTATGTCGCTATGTGGATAGAATCTACTTTTAGGAACTTCGTCAAAACTTTGACTTGGTGATATTACTTGCACAGGTTCTGTTTGTTCATATCCATCTAGTGTTGAGTCTGAAAAGTTGCCGCATATAGGAATATTAATAGTACAACCACTTTCATAGTCACTATGCGGACCGATTATATGGTTAGGCTTTACTCTGTTAAAGTTGACACGTACAATTAGGTCACCAGCATTGTGAAAAATGTCATCTAGCCTATCTAGTGTATCGTCGTCGGGTAATCCAACATAGAACTTAAAACGTCCAGTACCAAAATGGCCCCAGGTTTCGCATTGTTCTTTAACTTTTTTTGAGAAATGTTCTTTATCTATCTTAAGATCAGGTAATAAAAAATGTTCAAGCATCGAAACTCCTTTGCTATATTTACGATTTTTTCTTTCGTCCCGACTTCATATTGGCACACCAGTGATACATCTTACCCTTTTCACCACCAGCATTCTTTGCTTTTTTACGTAAACTTGTAACAGATCCGTTACAACTTGCACCAGACTTCTTTACTCTACCAGGCCTACTTTTGCCCTTTTTTTTACCGTCAGCAAAGTTTTCAGATATTGTTTCTTCAACATACGAATCAATTATACGCACTTTAGCATATTCAGACCCTTCTAAACGCAATGCGTCAAGTCTATGATGACCGTTTACTACATAACCTCTACGGTCTACAGTAATAGGTTCGTATGTTCCTTCTTTTACTCTAGGTAATTGTTTTAATAATTTTTCAAAGGTACGTTCTTTTTGAACACTTTTAAGGTCTTTAAGTTTTATTTTACCAAGTCTACCTTGACCTTTAATCTGTGGGGGTGCTTCCCCTCCAGTTTTACTATCATCATAATGTGCATCCTGGTATCCGCCTGCATCTTGTACATCATAGCCGATACGTTTTAATTGCTTCATTAGATATTTCATCTCTTTTTCACCTGCATATGGTGCAATCATAATATCAGGTTCATCTTTGTTCGAACCCGGCGGCATGCTTTTTAAGTTTGCCATGTTAGTACCAACTTTAATGAAATCATATGCTGTATCAGCTTTAGCTAAAAATGAATTTTTTGGATTAGGTATAGCTTTACCTTCAGTAGCTGAGACTTTTTGTTTTATTGCTCTAGCTGTACGTTCAAATTTATGATCTTTATGCTTAAACCCAATACCTCCTGCCGCTTCCCATTTACTAATATTAACACCATAGTCATCTATAAGAATGTTAGAAGTGCCATCGTCATTTTGGGCATACTTTTCTTTATTTGATGTAATGATTACATCTTTTGGAGGAAAATTTGATAGGTTCTTTTTTACCCATTGTCGTTTGTGAGGGTCGCTATTTGGATCCCCCGGCAAAGGACTACTAAGTATATAATACTCGCCTTTGACTTGTGCAATTATTGATAATAAATTATAAGCATTCTTAGTTAACGGTAATTTAAGCCAAAAATTATCAGTATCTTTAATTTTTTGTAAGCCAGCAGTAACATCTTTTATATCTCTGTAACTACTTTTACCCATTAACTTAGCCCATGCACCAAAAAAGTCAGCAAGAACGCCGTCCATATCTACATATATCTTAGTTGTTTTACTTATTTCGCCCAGTTCTTCTTGCATCTGTTTTGACATTTGCTTTAAGTATAACATATCTTCCCTACTTATGTCAACCTTTGATTCAGCCAAACCAAGATTAAATAGAACATTTGTACTTTTGCCCTTAACTTTAGTAGAAAGAGTAGGCGGTTTACCGCCTTTATCAACTGTGTTACCTAATTTTTTTGCCTCAATAGGTATTTGGTTAACACCTACATCTGCTGTAGTATTAACACCCTTAACAATACGACCATCTTCTTGTACTTTTCTAAAATAGTATTTAAAACTACCTTTTTTAGGAACAGTCTTTTCTATATCTTTTATATGAGAAAACTTCATTTTGTACGACCTCTAAAAGTAGCACCAGTCATATGGGGTAGACTAAACCACAGTTTAAACCAGTCTTTATCTCCTGGTTTTAATCCTAGCTTCTTTTCTTTTTTCTTTAATGCTGTAGCAGTTTGGCTCATGTCTTCTAAAGAATATTCTGTGTATCCTTTATACTCATGTATTCCAGCAAGTTTTTGTAGCTCTGCAATCTCCATTTTACTACTGTGCTCGTCTAACATCGTGCTTTACGTTTAAGTTTTTAAATAGTGTACTAGTTGTCTGAACACTTGTTAAAGCCTTTTTCATACGATCATGATGTTCCTCATTAGCGTCCCAAACCTTCATAAAACGTTTTGCCGCTTCTGGTCTAATATAAATTAAATTACCACTAAACGCCGCTCCTGGTCTATAAAAACTTAAGAAGTGCTCCTTACCGTCATTTCTTGCCGCAATCCAATCAAGCACTTTTACTTTGTTAGGATCTTGTTCTTTAACACTAGCATTATTGGGTCCTTTATTTTTGAATAAATTTAATTCGTCTAAGTCTTCGGTATCTGCTACTAAGTCTTCCATTTCCTTTTCAAATGCTTTAAGTTCCTTAGTATCTGGCTTGAATTCAGCAAGTTGTTTTTTCATTTCCTCTTTGCCCATGCCTTCACGTTCCATACTTACTAGTTCCATGTATAGTTTTCTTCCACCGTAAAGTGCGACTGCAATAGCTATTGCTGGTAATCCATATTTTCCTAATGCTTGTGTAATAGGATGATCCAAAAAACGTTTTGCCCAAGCCATTGCATCTTTGACCCATCCGCCAACTTTCCACAAGCCAATAAAAAATGTAATAGCCCATTTATTGTTGTAAAGCCATTTAGCAATTTTGACAGTATATTTGCCATACTTATAAGCATTTAATCCAATGCCTACAAATTCACTAACAGGAGTATCTTCCTTTGCAAGTTTAGTAGCTGTTGCATACATAACTGCTTTTGAATCTTTACCATAACGTTTTTTAAAACTACCTTTGGACTTTTTCATGCCCTTAACAATACGTTCTTTTTCTTTTTCTTCACCTTTAGTAAGTTCTCGTTCTTGTATGCCCATATTCTTTCTTATAGTATCATACATTTCTTGTGCTATACTTTGATCAGCTACGCCTTGTTTAAATTCTTCAAATTTCCCTTCAACTGCCGCCGCCCGCATCTTACTTGCACTCATACCTTCTGCACCATCTGCGTCAGGATCACGTTCACCTGCGTTAACTATTGTAATTTTATCAAAATTATAGTCTTTACCGTTATAGTCATTTAATAATTTTTCAAATTGATCTACTCTATCAGAGCCTGCAACATACATAATTTCTGTATATCCTAGACTTTCTAATTTTTGCATCATTTGTATAATAGTTTTGACTTCTTCATTACCTACAGTGACGTGGTTGCCAAAACTTGCTTTTGCAAATCTTACTTTGTCTGCAAAATTTAAAGGATTCTTTTTAGCATCTTGGGTATGGGTAACAAAAATAAAATGATCACCTTGCATTGATTTCATTTTATCTGCAATTAGCTTATGTCCTATAGTAGGAGGATTCATCCTACCAAAGGCGGTGACTGCTACCTTTCCATCTGCTTCATATAATTCTCTTAACTGCATTCTTTGTAAGTCCCTTGCCTAATTGCATTCATTTCTTCAGAATAAATCTTTTTAGCAATATTCATTCGGTCTTCTTTAGTGAATAAATCAGATGGACTTTTTGCTAAGTTATAGGTAAGGACATACATATTCATTGCATTGTCTACAACAGGAAAAAGTGTCTTATTGGGATTTATTTTTTGTCCTTTTGCAAACATTTCACTCATATTGTTTACCATTGGATAATAACTTTTGCGGTAAAACATAGGATCATTACGCATAAAGATACAGATATCGTCTATTAAGTCAAAGTTAGGACGGAAATCATCTTGTTGATTATTAAATTCATTTATTTTCATTCTCTTCTCTCAAACATTAATAACGTGGTATACTTGCTTTAGCTTGTAAATCATTACAACGATTTTCCATACCTTGTAATTGCATTCTCAATTTGCTTATTTCTTCCTTGAGCTTTTCTATTTCGACATCTTTTGCTCTTACTTCTTGTAATCCTCTATAACCGTATTCTGTATAACCCCCGTCTACCATTTACGACAACTCCAGTACCTCGCTTTTGTTCTAGGACCGGGATTATCACAGTTATGTCTTGCTCTAAAACTTCTACGTGCCTTAGGATTATTTTTTCTAATACGCATTGATTTGCCTTTTACACTCGAGCCGCCGTGACCAAAGTTTACTTTTTTAACATTACCTGTTTTTGGATCCTTTACGTATACTTTAAATTTCTTAACATCTCCAGCCATAGGCTTACCTAATTTAACTTTACGTCCTTGGTACTCTGCTTCATCCATAGGGTCATCGTCTTCGTTATACCACATCATACCATATTCTTCGTAAAAATCATCATCATCATCAAATGTTTCTTCGTCAATTTCATCTTCACTTTCCATTGACACTTCGATATCAAAGTCTTCGTAGCCTTCTGCAAACAAATATTTGCTTAGTCTATCTGCATATTCTTCTGACTCTTCTTCTGATAATTGCCTACTTAAAGGTATTTGGTATACTGTGACTTCATTTTCAGTTTCATATATATTTGATTCAGGAAAAATAGATTCGTCAAGTGTTTTTACTTCGTCTTGTTTTTCCATCACTATATTAACAAAATGTTCCATAACTATTCCTTAATGATTTAACTTAATACTATTTACCGACCCACCGGTATAGGTTATTACTGCTCTAATCCAAACATAATTACCAGTAAAGTTTTGTATAGCCGATACAGTAGTACTAGCTTCGGTAGTAGTAAAGACATCAAAGTAATCAGCATCAGTTGGCGTTGTTGCTAATGATGCTTGAATTTTTAAAGTTCCTATAAATTGTGTGATATCGTACTGTATAGTGTGAATACCATCACTACGACCGTAGTATCCATCACCTTTAAATGCGGACCCAGTGACAGTGACACTGCTACTATCTGCTGGGTGTGTTTGTGTCGTTAAAATTGTTTCGCTTGTACTTGGCATACAACTATTTATCAATATCTGGCTTGTTAATAAATTTATCAACTCGCCTAAATGGTCCACCTACTATAATATTAATAAATTGTAGTATCTTTAGATCTCTAACATAAAAATACATACCGTTAACATACTGATTATTTTCAACTAGATCTAAAAACTTTACACCTGCTTTTACTTTTGTAGGATTATCTCTAGCCCAAATAGCAAAACTACTATTAATCTCATTTCCTACTGTAACTTTATATTCAAAGTCTATTGGTTGATCGCTAATAATAATATTAGGCGCTAATAAAGACTCTAAATCAGGACTAGGTTTCCATACTTCAACTATTTCGTCTAGTCTTAGCTCAAGACTTTTAACCCAATACTTATCGTTTGTATAAATTGCTAGTACAGGAGCTTCGATTCTAAGTTTATAATCGTTTTGATTTTGTGATGCTAGTTCGTTATAAAGAAATTGAGCATGGCTTAGAGTAGATATAGGAATTTCTCTAGTAATACGTCCTCTATCTTCAAGTATTTTACCACTTGTTTCTAGTTGAGTTTGATACTCGTCTAATATCTTTCTTGCATACGGTAATTTTTTATCTCTAAAAATAGAACAAAGTGAATTTCTTACACTTAATTTATATAGATAAGAATCATAGAAAAGTCTATTTGTTTCAAACTGCTTCAATGGTATCTTCTTTCTTATCGCATACCAACTCAACTGCATTATCTTTAATAGTAATGTTTACTTTACCACCATTTTTTAAATCGCCAAATAACATTTGTCTAGATAATGAACGTTTAATATCTTTATCGATTACACGTTGTAATGGCCTTGCACCCATTTTAGCATCAAATCCTTTGTCTACTAAGTAGTCAAGTGCTTCATCTGAAATAGTAATAGTAATGTTTTTATTGTTAACCATTTCTTTAAGTTCAACAAGAAATTTACCAACAATCTTCATCATTACTTCTTTACTAAGTTTTCCAAATGTTATTACGCCGTCTAATCTGTTACGAAATTCAGGTGCAAAGAATTTTTTCAATTCTCCGTCTTCGTAATCTTTCTCAAGTTCATTACTAAATCCAATGTTATTCTTTTCAGCTTCTTGTGCTCCTAAGTTTGTTGTAAGAATTACAACACAATTACGAGCATCTGCTTCTTTACCGTTAGATCCCATTAGTTTACCATTATCCATGACTTGTAATAAAATTTGTGAAACATCAGGATGTGCTTTTTCAATCTCATCTAGTAGCAATACACAGTTAGGATTTTCTTGTAACTTTGTAATTAGTAAACCGTTGTTTTCCTCGTAACCTACATATCCTGGAGGAGAACCAATTAACTTAGCAACTGCATGTTTTTCTTGATATTCACTCATATCAAATCTTACAAGTTGAACTCCTAATTGTTTGGAAAGTTGTTTTGCAGTTTCTGTCTTTCCTGTACCGGTAGGACCCATAAATACAAAACTTCCAATTGGTTTATCGTCAGGCTTTAGTCCTGCTTGGCTAACAAGTATTTTATCTACAATATTTTCTATTGCAGTATCTTGTCCGTAAACAACTTTCTTAAGATTCTTTTCTAAATTAAGTAAATTTTCAGTTTCACGTTCTGCTACTTGCTCCTCTGGCACTTTAATTACTTTGGCTAATTCAAACTGTATAGCTTCAGCATTAACAATTTTTTCACCTTCATGTTCTTTAAGATTAAACCGTGAACATGCTACATCAATTAAATCAATAGCTTTGTCGGGAAGTTTTTTATCACTTTGGTACTTTACACTTAGCTTAATTGATTCGCTAATAGCATCATCTGTAATTGTTGTGTTATGAAACTCTTCATAATACTTTTTAATACCATGTAAAATATCATTTGTAACTTCTGAGCTAGGCTCATCAACAGTTACACGTTGGAATCTACGCATTAATGCACGATCTTTTTCAAAATACTTACGATACTCATCCCATGTAGTAGATGCTACAACTTTGATGTTGCCTTTTGTTAAAGCAGGCTTTAGCATATTAGCTAAATCATTTGAATTATTACCGCCTGCACCTGCACCATTCATCATATGTGCTTCGTCGATAAACATAATTGTCTTGCCTTTTTTCTTAAGCCCAGCAAGAACTAGTTTTAGTCTTTCTTCAAAATCTCCACGATACTTACTACCAGCAAGCATTGATCCAATATCAAGATTATAAACCTTATATTCTTTTAGGAATTCAGGACATTCATTGTTAAAAATTTTATACGCAAGACCTTCTGCAATAGCAGTTTTACCTACTCCTGGCTCACCTACTAGTAAAACGTTATTTTTTGAACGCCTACCTAATGATAATGCAATACTATCAAGTTCTTCAGCTCTGCCTATAACAGGATCGATCCTATTTGCTTCAGCCTCGCTATTAAGATTTGTGGTAAAAGCATTAAGAGCACGTTCAGCCTGTCCTGACATTTCATCGTCAAAACTATCTGTTTCATTGCTAACATATTCACTAAATTTTTCCTTATTAATGTTACCTTTTTCTAAGTAATAACAGCCTATACTTTTCTTCTCACTAAGTATACTAATTAACACATCAGTAAGTTCGATATGTGAACGACCTCCAAACAAAGTTTGAGTAAATGCTCTATTAAGAACACGTTCTACAGTCTGTGTTTTCTTAGGTTTATACTTAGTAGTTTCCATTTTTTGATCATCACAGTTAGTCTTTAAATGATGCTCAATATTGGTTTTAATATAGTCTAAGTCAGCACCAAATCCTTTAAGTATATTTCCTAAATTTTCTTCACAAAGCATTGCATACAATAAGTGCTCTATTGTAACATATTCGTGTTGTAACTTCTTAGCATCTTTTAATGCTTTATCAAAAACTAGCTGTAATGATTCACTTGGCTCTACCATTTAATTTTAATTCCTTTACGTTCTAAGATTACATATATTATAACAATAATATCCTTGTATGTCAACACTTACTTAACCGTTTTATCCTTTAATTCCTTTAATTTGACTAAATCAACCGGATCGTCTATTCTTGGTACCACAGCGTCAATTAACACATATAAGTTTCCTCTCCTACCTGTTCTAACATCAGGCATTCCATAACCGTTCACACTAAATGTTACGCCAGGTTTAGTTGCTTTCGGTATAGTCAATCTAATTATATTTCCTTCTAAAGTAGTTATCTCATGCTGACATCCTAACATTAAATCAAACACATTTACTTGATGTTTTAATATTAAATTCTGGCCGTCTCTTTCAAATTTCTTATGCCTTGATACGTTTACTTTAACGTGTAAATTACCTCTAGGACCAGGTAACATATTTTCTCCTAATCCTTGGTATCTAATATTATTTCCGCTATCTGCGCCTGGAGGAATGTCTATATCAACAACTTCGGACTTTCCGTTTCTTAAACTATATGTAGCTCTAACAGTTTTTCCTTGTAATGCCTCTTCTAATGTAATGCTACATGCAATGTTTATATCTGGATTTCCTCTTTGTTGCTGTCTAAATCCAAATTGACCCATTAAGTCATTAATATCAAATCCACCCTGGAATCCTCCATTTTGGAAATGCATATGGTTCATTTGTGGTTGTGGATTATCGTATTGTTGTCGCTTATTAGGGTCTTTTAATGTGCTATATGCTTCATTAATTTCCTTAAATTTAGTTTCAGATCCACCGCGATCAGGATGGTGTTGCATACTTGCTTTTTTATATGCTTTTTTTAAATCTTCTTGTGATGCGGATCGGTCTACACCTAGTATGCTATAATAGTCCATACTAATACTTATTTAGGTTTTTACTCTTATTTGCGAGAGCTGGTATAAAGTCCAAACCATGCCGCACCTGCGCCAACGACTACACTTACTAGTCCTGATTGTTCCATAGTTGCATCTGTACCTAAGTTCATATACCAATGTACTACCTGATATAGCAAAATAATATATACAGTTATAAACACTCTTGGAAAAATTCTCCAAGCATCAACAGCTTTTGCCATGTGTATAATCTTAACAAACGGATTTGGACCTAAATCCTTAACACTTGTATCTACCTCAAGGTCTAGTTTGACTTTTTTACTAATACCTTCGCTTGAAGCTGGTACAACTACTTTAGCATCAGGCGTTTTATCCTCTGCTGTTGTATCTAATTCTTCTAATTTTTTTCTAGGCATTTTTATCTCCCTTAATGTGATCGTCTATTTTTTGCCCGTTATCCTTAATAGCTAATTCGTTTAGAATCGGCTTTGCATCAAAGATTACTTTTTCTAATTTTAAACTTGAGATACGTTCGTTTGGCACATAACGCCAGCAGTAGTCTCCTTCAAAATCTCCATTAGATTTATGTATACCAAAGACTGTCGTGGAGTTTCCTATCTTTACAATAAGTGCTCTTTCACCGTCTAGTATGACTTTATCGCCTTCTTGGAAATCTTTGTTTAATTTAAATGCCATACCTTTGGCTATTCCTGTTGCATAGTCTTTAAACATCAGTGTAATAACTAATGCTAATAATGCAATAGCGAAAGGTGCTACCATTTCTGCAAGTTCTAATCCAACTGTTTCTGGGCTCATTTACCCTTCCCTTCAAGTTTAGATATTCGGGCTTCTAGCTCGTCTATTTTGCCCGCTATTTTAGGATTTACTTTACGCCATGCTTCTGGGTCTTGATTAAGCCATGTCCAGCCGTAGCGGTCACGTAGCCAATCAACCATTTGGTCAAATTTAGTATAGCCCCAAAGGCCTATTCTAGTATCTTTTATGTAAAATAAACACGCCGCACCTAAGAGTGAACCGGCGATACTGGTATATATCCAGAGTCTATCGGATAGCATTTCCCAAATCATATAGTTTCCTTAGTAATTAACTATATGTATTTATTTGAATGGATTAAGTTTGTCCAATGTTGATTCTGGTTTCTTACTGTTTACAGCATTTAGCTCTGAATTAACATTATTAATTGATTCGTTTGCTTTGTCAATTGCTTTGTTTGTTGCATCATAATAACCTGAATAAGCACCAATGATAGCTTGCTGTTGCTGTACTAGAGCTCTAATATCACTAAAGTTTAATCCAAGATCTTCGTATCCTTGATCAGTAAGAGCAAACACCACAACAGGTCTCCCTGACTTCTTAAGTTCAACCAGTGCCGCTTCCCAGTTTTCAGGTGTAAGAACTATCCATTTAACTTCTCGCATATTTACAACATCTGCTTTTGGTAATGTTAGCTTAGGCTTTTCAATAGGGACTGCAGATACTTCTAGCCTTTGAGGCATAGATGTACAGCCACTAATTAGTATCAGCGCCAGGCCACAACCAAGGACATTCGCTGTTAAACGATTTAGCATTTTTAGCTCCCATTTCTTTTTCTGTTAAATCTGCACCACTAAGTATTTCAAAACAACGTCCGGCTTTTTTAGTTGCGCCGTTTATTATTCTTTCAACTGGTGCTGGCTTAGCCGCTCCTAGAACGCCTAAGTCATGTTCACTAAGTTTGTTACTTAAAACTTTATTTTGTTTTCTAATTTCAGCAAACTTCGTATTAAGTTTAGCAACTTGCTCGTTAGCCGCCTTAATATCTTTTAGTAATGCCTGATTAGTTGCTTCAGCTGTTTGTACAGCAAGTTTAGCGGTTGCTTCGTTAGAGATTAAAATGGCCATACGTTCTTGTGTATCATTGTAATACCAATACATTCCGCCTGCCATTGCTGTCATTATTATAAACGACACGATTGCTACTTTTAATCCCATACCATCTCCTAGTTTAGCAACTTTCCCAATGTTTTAGGTCCCACTATACCGTCAGCTACTAGGCCGTTACTACTTTGCCAGTGTTTTACAATCTTAGCAGTTCCAGGCCCAAATATACCGTCAGCAGGAGAAATATCAAGTTTTTCTTGTACTTCTGCTACTAGTGGACCACGTGATCCTTGCCTAATTGTTTGATTGTAGTCTGTTTCTGGTTCTTCA
>MDTB01062676.1_pt1 | contig 23040 bp, 3 predicted proteins | sample 811161 | NCBI WGS metagenome assembly MDTB01 (sample SAMN05326650, study PRJNA326480) | marine metagenome | isolation source: seawater | place: Mediterranean Sea | collected 2009
TTGCTCCTAAATAAGTATAACTATTGGGGCCATAACCAATTAAGCCATCAGGAGCAACTATAGGCAGCGAACCAGATATATCGTAAAAACCATACTGATCAAAATACTGTTTAGCCTCTCCATAAACTGGAGTGGTTGTATAAATATCATATAGTTTTCCGCTAACTCCAGAATGAAAATAAAGGGGCTCGGGAGAATATCCTGTATCAGACCAAGTAACTGTATCATCTTCCAACCCAGAAACAAAGCCAGTGATAGCATCATATATTGTATCTACTGCTAATTTTTCTTTATATATTCCAGTAGTTTCAAGCTTGCCATAAACATCGTTGCTAGAATATACTGAGTCAAAATCAAAATAATAATCTCCGCTCTCCACAATACCCGTAAGAGTTTCTCCTGTAACATATTGATAATTAGAGGAGCTGGTGGAATAACCAGTAATAACATCAACATAACCAGTTACCCCAGATACAGAATAATCTACCTCACTCTTAAAGCCAACAACAGGTCTTTGATCAACGTAAGTTCCAGAAGTTTGAGGGATATAATCTACCTTTTCATAAGTCGTTTTAATTATTTGTTCTATATCAACCACCTCTAACTTACCCTCAAAATACATAAACCTATCAATATAACTTTGATATTTGTAAGCTTCTGCTTGTAGGTTTATGCCTTCGTCCCCCTTGTAAACTCCAGAACCTAAATACCATGAAGTATTTTCAGAAAGAAAACATTCGCAAGAATCATAATTAAATATTTTAGTTTCAAACTCTTCAAGCATAGCGTTCCACCTTCTAAACTCAATTTGAGAAACTTCGGAATCAATTGAAACTGCATAGATATTTTTCTTATCTGGAACGTTATTAAAAGTAACCATTTGTGGACCATGGCTTTCCTTGTATTGTATAAACAATTTATTTGCAGAATTCAAACCAAATTCAAAACCTTTTTGATCTCCATCGAAACTGCTAAATAATATTTCTGGATCTTTAGTGTTTTTAGTTTGAGAAAATATAAAAGTAGAGTTGCCGTGAGTAAAACTTTCTGAGTTTTTGACCTTTATTGCGCAGTCACTAAAATTGGCGCCGAGACTACTATATCCACCCAAAAAATGCCCAGTAACATTTGAGTCATCACCTATAAATTCCCCACTATTTTCGTAGACGGGATCAACATTATATCCAGCCACATCCAGAATCTCAAGACAATTTGAGTCTTTCTTATCAGCCTCTACATGTCCAGAGCTATAATTTACTCCTTTTGATAAATCATAATAGAAAAGAACGTTTACGTCTTCTTTTGTTTGTGGGATAGTATAAGTCATTACTCAAGCTTTTTCTTTTTATCTGCGTGACTAGTTTTAGTAATCTTTGTCGCGCCAAGGTTTTCGTTTCTAGATACCGTAGCGTCACTGCCTTCTCTGTCTTTTGCGTTTTTAAGTCTTCCGCCAACGCAGCTTAGTTCATGTTCAAACCTATAATTTTTAGAGAATTGGCTTGGGTGTTTTTTTCCTATTTCATGGCTAGTTTCAGTAGTACATCTTTCGTCTAATTCTATTAGGTCTACTCCAGGAAGAATATTCTCCGCAAGAGTTCTTGCCACAGCGTCAACATCCCACTCTGGGTCATCAGGACAATCTTGGCTTTTTTGCCCGCTAATAGAAAGCCTTCCGTCTGCAAAATTATTGCTTTTTATAACGCAAAACTTAGGATCTCCATTTCCATCAAGATTTAACATAGGCTCAACAGAAACGCTTTCTATTGGGTCTGTTATGTTTACAGTGTAATCCCACTCTCTGTCAAGTTCTTTTTTATCTGTCCATGTAAAAGTGTATTGCTTAGAGCAGTCATCTTTACCCTCTCTAACGTTTTCTTGCTCTGGAGTAGGATTCAGCTGCATACCTTCAAAACAAGCACCAAGAAGTTTCTTAATAGCTTCTTCAGAAAAATACTCTTTAAATCTTTTGTAAAACTCAGAGGCTAACGGAAAATATTTATTTGGATCCCAAGCTTCGTTCACGGCTTCACATTTGCAATTTCTGGAAACAGTTGCGAAAGGATAATTTTCATTAGCCCTAAGGTTTCCGCTTACAGTTATTGAAATTATTCCATCTCCACTAATAGAGGAGTTCATGCAATAATCGTCTAAAGTAGGCCCTCTTTTATCTTCTACAGGGTCAGGCAGAAAAGTTATAGACCATTGAATTGTTGGAGGGTTTTCTGATTTAGTTATAGACCTTTCATCAACCTTTGCTCCGTAACCCTCATACTTTTCAAGCCTTTTTTGCAAAAGCTTCTCTAACACAGCCATAAACTTTTCGTCATGAGGATCTTCGCAAGAAGGCGACATATTATAAGTGAAAGACCCAGAATGAGTAATAGTCTGCCTTTGATCTCTGTCTTCAGAAATTGTTTTACAATATGTACTTGTAACGTTCTTATTATTATCTTCATCGTCTGCCTCAACAACATGCTTGTATATAAACCACGTCTTACTCATAGAATGGACGCAATTAGAAAGGTCTACAGACTCTTCTACATTAGGACAATCAAGAGTTTCTGACATTGGGTTTTTAGGAAAGCTTATCGTGGCAGGAGTAGGACACTTATCAGATATGTTTTCCAAAACCCATTCTGTTGCCTTAGATATATCACAAGTACAATCAGGACATTCTCCAAAATTAGAAACAGAAGCAGTGACGGTGTGAGTTACAGTTATTTTTTCTTCATCTTCGTCTGCGGATATAATACTTGAAGGGTTTTCTATTTCAAAAGCAGAACCATAATCTTTATCAACCCAAGCAAGAGTCACCGAATAACTGACATTGGTAATATAAGCGGAAGAAGATATGGATATGTTTTGAACCCTTACATGCTCAAAAACATTTTCATCAACCTCAAGAGTACCGCAATCTTCCGAAAATAATTTTAATAATGCTTCCCTAGAGTCTATTTTTTCTTCAGGGCTGCAACAAGCAAGAATACCTTCAACAGTTACAGTACCATATTTTCCAGCATCCTTGCCAGAACAACTTCCTTTATTTATAGATTGACTTACAGTAATCGTTGGAGGAGGCATATCAGGAGCAATAACATTACCATTCCAAGTCGCTTGCTTTGCTGCGGGAAACAAGCCCAGATCAACACAAGGAGGATACTGAAATCCGTCCTCTCCGCTTAAACTCGAATGTGATGTTCCGCCCATTATAACCTTGTTCCAGGAAGCCCTTTTGGCCTATGCTTCCAATACACATTACTTACATAACTAGCCGATAAAAACTCTATTTGGTCAGGAGAACCCAAATCAGTAGGCATAAAAAAACCTGTTTTTTCTGAATAATTAATTATGCCTCCCATTTGTTTTGTAAAATCTACATGATAGTCTTCTGTACCCAAAATGTGACCATCGAAAGACGGAGACTCTTCACTTAAGAATTTTTTTTCATTTGATTTCCCGTATATTTTATTATTTCTCATTAGCTACATTGGTTGAGTTGTTCTTGAGTATGATATGTTACGCAACTGTTTGCGGTAAGACTTCCAGCATTAACAGAAAAATTGGAATTTGAATCGGTAACAATTGCCCCTTCAGGAATGGTAACATTTAAAGATTTTCTCAAATCGCTTAGTGTTGCACAAGGGTACGCCACAACTTCTAGGCACTCCTGTATTGAGCCTGGACGCATAACTTGTTTTTGTATAATCGGGCAAGCGCAAGGAGATGAATACCGATTATCTCTTATCTCAGTTTGGCAGGTTGTAGTCTCCCGAACTTTCTTTTTTATAACAGTGCCAGAAGCCACAACATCAAATTTTGGGTCATTGCTAAAAGTTACAGTTCCATTAATAGTTCCCTTTGAAGGGCATTCATTAATTGTTAAATTTAAAGGTCCGAAAAAACCTTCGCTTGGATCAAGTTTTTTATCTTGAGAGAGTTGTTTTAACGCTTCTCTGCAAAGCTTTATAGCTTCCTCTGCGGTATTTATTGGGGCAATATGACCACAATCACCAACTATATAATCTGGATTTCTTTCTATAAAAGAATTATTAATAGGGGCAGAAATATCAAACTCCCTATTTACATTACTAATACAACCGTCCTTAGTAACATTATCATAAATGTAAACTTTTGCAGAATTATCTTCTTCTAAAATTTCTTCTTCTTGAGCTGTAAAAGAATAGTTAATTGTACCATCTTGATAACAATGAGTAACGCTAGAACTATTTATTCTCAAAGCGAGACATAAATCAGTCTCACAGTCTTCAAGCGCATGCTTTTCATATTCTGCTATAATTTTTTTTCTAATTTCTTCTTCGTCAAAACACTCTAAGGCATAATCGTATTTAGTTTTAGTAACCTCTCTATTTTCATCACAACCTGTAAAGTTTTCGCAGTCTCCTTTTATGTTTCCATTTATAGATATAGTCACCATACCGCTTTCGCTCCAGCTTAAGGATATTGTTTGAGACTCAATACAGCAATCATTTTCATTTATTCTTTTTGTAACTGTTTCTGATATTTCTACAGAACATTTAACTTTATCAATTTTCTCATTTCTAACCTTAGAATATCTTCCTTCTTCATCGTTATCGCAAGGCTTTGCAGCATTCTTAATAACATCGTTTATGTCAGCGTCTACAGAAGAAAAGTCTTCAGGAGCAGTCTTAAAAGCTTCATTTATTTCGCTTACCGCTTTATCTATTAGGCCTGTGCCTGTAGGAGATCCATCAATTGCAATATAGTTGTCGTAATCAACCATTTGCAAAGAAAAGGTTCGAGTATATGTAATTGAGTCATCACTTCTGCTTGTGGATATAGTGTGAGAAAAAGATTCTGTTTCAGCATTAAGAACATTGCCTAAAATTTTACAATCCAAAGGGTCAACTCTTTGCTCTATATCGTATACATAAAAAAGCTGCCCATCCTGAATATCAGTTTCGTGACTTATAATTTTAGCGTTCTTATAAGTTTTTCCCTCTAAAATAATGTCCTTATAACCTCCCTCTTCATCAGGAAGATAAATTAAATTTGTATCTACAGCATCTCCAACCCATACCCTAACAGTGGTATTCTTTAAGCTTTTTACCAACCTACCAGCAGAATGCTCATGATTGATGGAAAATCCAATTTCTGTTATTACATTATTAGGCATGCTATCTCGCGCCTCCGCTTAGTAAATTAATTACAGAATTCATCGCCTCAACTATTCTGTAACCCATGGTTGTTTCAATATTAGACTCTATGTCTCTTCTAAAGCTAGAAAGCGAGCCTTCTAAATCAGATCTTACTTGGGCCGCATCTGCAATAACGTTTATGGTTCCAGAAGTATCAAGACCCATTTCAAACTTGTGAGTAACTGAAGATGCGTTTTGCACGGCTTGATTTAAATTTTCTACAGCTTCGCCAAGCTTATTAGCGTCAATTGAAATTTGGGGTAAATCTTCTGGCGCCTGAAGAATTAAATCTGCTGAATCTGGCATAGAAAGAGTTAAGTCTTCTCTAGAAGGCGCAGAGACTCTAATTTCAGCGGCTAATGCTTGCTCTAGTCTAGAGATCGCATTATTAAATTCATCTACATTAACTTGGGCAAAAGGCATTTCCTCTGGAGCGGTAAGTTGTAACTGTTCAGACAAACCTTCAGGAATAACAAGCGTTGGCGAAGAAATTTCTTGGGTAGAAACATCAATAGAATCTCTTCTTATATCTTGCCTCTCTTCAGGAATAAGAGGCTCTTCAGCAGTAATCCCCGTTTGAGCTTCTAGTTGCTCAGATTGAGGAGCTTGAAGAACATCTCCTAAGTCTCCTACTCTAGAAATAAATGCGCTAAACCCTTCCATTAAAGGCTGAAGCGCAGAAGGTATAGCGTCTAAAAATGTAGTATCGACCCCAGAGCTTGAAGCGCTAGGGTTAAGAGTATCTTCCCCAAAGAAACTTTCTGGAGCTTCAGTCAAACCTCTTAGGTTATTACCCTGATTAAACGAAGGGGGCATAAAAGATTCTTGGCTAAATATACCGTCAGGTCTTGCAGCTGGGGAAGCCGTACCCACCCTACTACTTTCGCTAAGCAGTCTAGAAAAATTCGAAAGAGGTTCAGATAAAAATTCTTGCTTTGCAGATTCTAGTTCTGGATTGTTGGTAGTATCTATTGCTCCAACAGCGTCACTGATATCAAGTATTTTACCAAAATTATTATCTCTATCCGAGTTTAACAAAGCATCCATAGCAACTCTATCTACCTTATCAGAGGGACTCTCGAACCTTTGAAGCATTTCTTGAGGTTCAATTAAACCTTCGAAAGGGTTAGGTGTGTTTATGTCTCGTTGAGACTCTTGCTCAAACCTTCTTTGCTCCAAAGAACCTTTTCTACAACATTCAAGCAATTGTTTAAGGATTGGTATGGCAGCAGACATTGGATTCATTTTCTGAACCTTTTCCTTTTCTGTGTTTCTTCTAAGATTCTCTTCTTGAGAAGTTTGAGTTTCGCCGTCAGAAGGCTTTAAGTCCAAAATATGCTCAAGACCCTTTGGAACTTGCAATATTTCTTCCTTCTGCTTCATTTTATTCGTAATCTGTTTCCAAACTTGCATTGAGTCAACAAATGTCTTAAATATATCATCGCTGGGACCATCTTCTTGACGCGAAGATTTAGACTCTACAAAATTTTCTAAAAGTTTTCTTAATGGCCTGTTAGTAGAGTTTTGATTTGCAGGAGGAACAAATCTTTCAGTAAACTCGGAACCATCTCTTTCAGTGACATCGCGATCGACAGCTTCTGATGCGACAGCTTTCGCTAGAGAAGTAGGCAGGGCTCTTGCAAGAGCATCTATTGCTCTTATAACTCCTCTAGAGTCAAAAGCTATTTGAGCCATTTTAGAGGTAGGGGTAAATCCTGAAGCAGCGGTGGTTGATTCGTCATAAGGATCAAAACCGAACTCCGACTTAACCTCGGATGCGTATTTTCTAGCTACACCTCCTTCTTCCCTAGGAGGAACAACAAAATCCATACCAGCAACATTCATCAATTTTTCTCTTTTATTAACTGTTCTTTGTTCGAACCTTCCAGTAGAAGTTCTAAGCTTTGCTAATCCAACTTCATCTGGCCTTAGCGGAGTTTTATATCCAGCCTTTTTTGCAGCAACCATTTCAGAAGCAACGCTCTTAAAGGAACCGCTAGATTTTTGACTTGGCTTGAATCCAGAAGCGCTAGCTGCGGCGTTTCTTGAGGCGATTTCTTTTAGTTTTTTAAGATTAATTTCGTCCTCACTTAACACGCCGTCGCCATCAAGATCAAATTCAGCAAGCACAGCTGGATCAGAAAGTTCCTTCTGCCTAGCTTCTTCAATTTCTTTTTGTCTTTCTTTTATTTTTAAGCTTGACGCTATTGCTGCTTTTTGAATTTCGTTTAAAGTCGAAGCCTTAAGCCCTTCCTGTACGGTTTCGATAATATCGGTTTTTCTTGATATATCAAAAGGCCCAGTACCCTCTAACCTTTTTGCGCCAGTAAGAAGCTCGGCCTCCATGCCTGGACGCTTAATCATATTTGTTTTAATATTGCATAGCTCTGGATTTTCTCTAAAGCCTCTAGGGTCAACTTGGTCAAAAATAATTCTTTCGTTTGAGTTTTTGTCTCTTTGTACGGCGCCTCTAAAGTTGCTAAACACTATAGACCTGCTACGCTCTAACTGAGCCTTAATTTTTTCTCTATCCTCTTCGTTTCTAATCATTGTTCCTCCAAATTTTCTTGGGCCATACTGTAAATCAATATGATCTAAATCTGCAAGTCTTTTGTCAACACCCTCGAGGCCTCGGTGTTGTCCAGCTCCAGGAGATGCAGCTACAAACCTAGCCAAACAATCATTATACTTTGAATGGTCAATTAAATGCGCGGCACCGCTAGATATACCCGAAGCCCTTCTTTTTTGGGTAACAATTCTTCTAGCTTCCGCCTCTTCCCTTTTAGCAGCAGCAAGGCGAGCTTTATCGTCAGGAGTAAGACGCTTCCTATGTTTCATTTTTAATTTAATATAATTAGGAATTCTATCTCCTCTTGCGGCACCATATAACTCTTCTTGATCTACGCCATCAATAAAACCATTTAACTGTTGAACAATTCCAACAGGAACAGTAGACTCTATTCTATCTGCATATTTAGTTTTAAACAATTCTCTTTCATTTAAAGACATTGATTTATATATACTTCTAAAATCTGTTGAGCTAGCTCTATCTTTAAAGCCCTTGCTGGCTGACTCAGCTATAGCATGCATCAACTTATCTTGAGGCGTAAGCGTATCAAATTGGCCAACGACCTCTGGTTGCTCGCCATCTACTCCCCCTCTTTGTATTGCAAAATCTCCACCAGTTTGTCCTGCAAAGGCCGTGTTATTTAAATCTCCAATAGGGCTTGAGCTCGTAAGAGTTAACTTTGCACCCTCGTTATCAAACAAGCCCATTGCGCCTCTCGTAAACTTTCCTCCGTATTTAGTAGCCCATATTTTTTGCAACTGATTAAACTTCTCAGTATTTTTTGACACGTAACCGCTTCCAGGAGTTGTGGTTGCAATTAGTTGATAAATTTTTTCTGGAGTAATTGGAGTTTCTCCAACCTTTGATACAAACTGTCCGTCGCCAGTCATCAAACCTCTTGCTTTTAAAACTTTGTCTATTTCATCTTTTCGATCTTTATATATTAACCTTCCAGCTTGCTCTTGAGAATCAACAGCAACATTAGAACCGTCAGGAGTATTAACCTTTATCGTAGATTCATCATATGAATCAAAAAAGTCTTTATAAGTAGAACCTAAAGCCCAATCTGTATTAGATAAGTCTGCATAATTTTTTCTACTTAATACGTCCTGCATACTTGCGGAAGGATTGGTTAATTTTCTATGTTTAAGTTCTCTGGCCATTGCATCTTTATATTTTTTCAGGGCAATCGATCTTTGCTTTGCGGCTGTCGCGCCATGAGGATCACTGATTGCACCAGATCTTATTTCCTCAAACCTTTTCTTAGCGTCATCAACATTTCTCCACAACTCTCCTTTTTTAGAGTTATGCTCTTGAGTATACTTTTGAATAAACGCTAGAGGATCAAATATATTTGTAAGCTGAGGCTTATCAGGACTTACATCATCTCCAAATAAATCTAAATTACCAGCGCCGCCTTCTACATCTTGCTCGAAAACTTTCTTGGCAGTTTCGTTCATATTTTCTTCAATAAACTTTTTTCTTTCTGCGGCTTCCTTTTCCATTATTATTGTTTCAGCAGCATTCTCGGGAACAGAATCGTCTTGCACTCCCAGCTGATTATCAATTAAAGCTGCCTCCATTGCATCTAATTTTTGAGCAGCGGGCCTAGATCCTTGAAAATAGTTTTCATAGTATTGCTTCCAGTTGTAATCGATTTTATCGGGTCTCCAATTGGGGCTAGTCAGACCAGAATATTTTGTATTTCCCACATTTTTTTCTAAAAAGTATGGCATCGAAAAAGGGCCGCCGTCATGGAAGAGACCTTTGTCTACACTCGTTTTAATAATTTTATCTACTTCTTGAAACTTCTTCTTTTTATTTAAAATCTGCTGCCTTCTAGCTTGAAGCTCAAGATAACCCTTGCCTTCTTCTCCTCCTGCATTAAATTTTATTTGAGCCATTCTTTCGCTAAGAGAAACTATAGCATTTTCTTCGTCTCCCGTAGGCCTCAAGTTTTCTCTAGCCTCAAAAAGCCCTTTGTAAGACTCTGCAGTTTTTCTTTCTAAAGCACTGCCTGTTTTAACTACGGTCTGATGATATGGCATTGCGTCTGTAATTGCTCGCGACTCATCTATCGCATCTCTAAATTGTTTTACAGCTGGGGGTGCTATATTATACTTCTCCATTATATCTTCATCAGAAGAAGAAAGATTCATTTCAGATAATTTTGAAAGTTCTTCAGGAAAACCTTGTCCAGAAAAATATTTTAACATTCCCAATTCTAAATGAGCTTGAGGGTGCATAATTTTATCCATATAGCCGCTTCTTAGAACGTCGCTAACGTTTTTAGGTAAAGACTTGTCTCCCAATACCTCTTGCCTAGAAAGCATTCCATCTTCGCCAGCATTCATATCAAATATTTTCTTAAACAATGGACCCACTTCAGTTCCTGCCTCGGCGCCAGAAACAGCGCGCTCTGCAGCAGTAAGTTGCCCACCACCCTTAATTGTATAATTTTTATTTTGAAACTGTGCGGACATTAAAGCAATTTCTTCTGGACTAAGCATTTGATCTTTCGGGCTAACATCAAACATATCAAACTTACTGGATATAGTTTTTCTTAGACTATCTAAAGTTCTTTGCTCTCCAGAAACTTTTTTATCAGCAGTTAAAATTTCTCCAGTTAATTGGTTTCTATAACCCGTAAATGCATCAATGCCTCTGCCATCACTTATGAAATCACTCAAGCCAGACATTCTATCTTTATTAAAAAGCAGTTCATTATATTCTTTTGCTCTAGAGCCAACTTTAGTAGCATTCCACCACTGCATTGTTTTTCCAGAAGATCCTAAAAGACCTTTAAGTTTTTCGTGTTGATCTTCAATTTTCTTTGCGGGAACTGAGCCAAGCATTACTTGCGCAGATAAAACACTTCTTGTTCTGTCAAACTCAGATGAAGCGTCTTCTGCCAATGGAACCTGAGCTCTCGCAGTCTTCATTGCCGCAGTATACTGCAACATATCAGGTATACCCATCACGCTCGGCCACAAACTTAAAGCCTTCATTCTTCGCTCTTTTATTTCTTTGTAGCTTTTAGATTTTCCAAATTTTAACTCTGCGAAAGCCTTATCTTGAGGCCGCATGGTTGTACCATCAATTAGAACGCGATCAAACTCTCCATCCTCGCCCACCTTTGAGGCGATTTGAACACCTTCTCCTCTCCTCATCAATGCAGATAAAGCGGCAAGCATTTTTCTTCTTTCAGGAGGAAGGTTTTTTTCGAGTTCGCCGTAATTTTTATATTTAGTTTTTGACTTTCTGCTATCTGAGTAACTGTTTCCATATTCTTGCCTGTCATTAAACCCAAACTGTAAAGAAGGATCTCCAGAAACGTTTTCTTCGTAGCCAGCCTTTAGTATATCATCTTGATATTGCCTCAAAAGAGAATCTAAACCTTCAGGATCATCCCCTTTCAAAAAAGGAAATTCAACAATTCCATGATCAGGGTGAGACATTATAACCCCTTTGGTATTTGGGTCTTTCTGAATATCCCAACCATCTTTCTGTATTCCAAAAAATCTTTCCGCGTTGTCTTTCTGAAACATTTGATCCAACACCATTTCTTGATCACTAAAAATACGCGGAAAATTAAAACTACCAGTAGTTGACCAGTTGCTATGAATAGAAGCTATGTCTTTTTCTATGTCTGCTCTTTTTCTAATTTTGCCCTCATCCATTGTTGCAATGCCAAGAACATTTGCCATTTCCATTGGGTACATAATTTTTCCATACTGCAGAGACCCCCGACTAACTGCATCCATCCAACTAGATTTTTTCTTTAAAGCTGTTCCATTTTTATGGCGAAATAGTAATTCCCTTCGATCAGGCATAAGAGTTTGATCTTTTTCTACAAGTTGCGCTTCCGATTCTTTTCCTAATTCTTCCGCATCCATGGTGCCAAGCCTCCTTACGTCTCTTTCTGACATGCCAACGCTAGACATAAAATCACTTCCAGACCTTAAAGTTCCTCGACGTCTATTAATGTCAGTTATTCTACTTATTCCCTTGAGATATTCTTCAGATTTTGTTTTTCTTTCAGCAAGTTTCTCTTCTGTATTTGGCTTGTGTTCCTCAACTTTTCCTGTTTCGGGGTTTATTCTTGAAATTGTGTATTCAGGTTTTTTCATTTCTGCCGCGATCTGTTCGCGGGTATGACCTTCTTCAGCCAGCCTTTTAATTTCTGCAGGATCAAAATGATCTTTGCCAAACAAACCCATAGTTTCGCTAAATATTCTGTTTACCTCATCATGAGTATAGTCATGTTTAAAACCGCCATCTAGGTAACCTTCTTGTTTTAAATCTCTATTTTCCAAGATTCTATCATCCATTTTTTGGGCCAAGCGTAAATACGAAGACATAATCCTTCCTTTTTCTTCGGCTCTGGCAGTATTTTCAGCAAGAACAGATTTCTCAAACATTCCCTGTCCTAAAGGCTTTCCACTAATAAGATCTATTCTTTCTTTTTCCTGCGCTTGTTGATTAGCAATTACAATTTGATCCATTAAATGCCTAATCTCTAGGGCTTCTTTTTTTGCGCCGTCAATTATTTCTTGTCTTTTAGCTTTAAGCTCATCTTCATTCATTCGATATTTTCCAGAATTAATTTCATCAATATCAAAATTTACATGTTCTCCAATTGCCACTCTTGCGCCATATGCTGCCCCACCGAGTAAACCTCCGACAAGAGCTCCTTTTGGTCCGCCAACCATTAGTCCAGCAACTGCACCACCTGCTATGTAACTTGTAGCACCTAAAGCTTCTCCAACCCCACCAGAAAACTCGTCCCTTAAATATTCTCCACCATAAATTCCAAGCGCTGGAGCAAGAGCGATTGCTCCAGCCTTACCAGCAACTAAAGCAGAAGCGCCAATGCTTGCGCCGCCTTTAAGAGCCAAACCTCCAGCAACAGCACTTTCAAGAGTAACACCAAGGCCAGTACCAATAAGCTCAGTATTGTCGACGCCCAAAAATCCTTTTTCTTGAGAAAAACCTTCGCCTATATTTCTTAAAAGCTTTCTTGCGTCAGGATCATTTCTTGCGTCAAAAACTTTAGTATTGGTCATGTCTTTATTTTTAAGAAACTGTTGGGCAGATTCTCTTGATGGAAAAATTGCTGGCTTAATTGGAACTTCTTGCTCAACTCCATTCATATTTATTTTTTGAGTATCTCCTATTGAAAATAAATTACCAGATTGACTTACAAGTTTATTAGAGCCTTCCTCTCCACCTCTAATCATAAACTTAGAATCTCCTAAACTAAGAGCGTTTGCCAAATAATCAGAAGTCTCCATTCCCATTTCAGTATTCGCAAGAGCCATAGCGCCGACATTGAGACCAACGGTTGCAGTCATACCCTTAAAGCCTCCCCCAAGATTAACGGCGTCATCGAGAACCTGTTGAGCGCGAATGGTTCTTGATGTAGTAGCGTTATCAAGAACTAGCTGAGCACGCTTTTTCGCCTCAGAGGTTGTTATTTTTGTAGAAGGATCTTCGGTCGCAAGAATCGCATCTCTTCTTTGGTCTAAGAGTTGTTCTATCTCTTCTGGAGTTCCAGTTTGAGAATTTTTAAAATTTTCGAGATGATCTTCAAGCGCGTCGCCCCTAATAGGCGCCGAGCGTAAAGGGTCGGAAAATTCGTCATAATAAACTGGCTGATTAATTCTTGTTTTTATTTCTTCAGCAACAGCATTTAACCTCTCTTCTTGAGTGGCGTCAGCAAATGATACGGTAGCATCTCCTCTTTGAACCTGTCTATCTCCCCAGTTTAAGTTATCTTGCATATCCTTAAAGGTTCCAGTGTCCCTTATAGAACCTTTGGCTTTCGTAAGCATTAAGGGTTTTGGTTTTGCTGAAGCATCTAGCGGATCTTTAGTTGCAGCAATTGTAGCTTTGGCTCGACGAGATATAATATCACCTTCAATTCTTGAGAAATCTTTTACACCTATACTTGGCCCAAACTTTCTCTTTGTAAATTTATATTCATCTCCAACTTTTTTCTTTCCAGCCAAAGACTGAGAAAGCTCTTTTTCATAATCTGTTTGAGGGTTTCTTTTAAAACTATCAATTAAAGATTCATCCCTAATAGCGCTGGCAAGTAAATCTTCAGCAACTCTTTTTGGAGCGTTCGAGTCTTCAAATTGTTTTTCTAATAGCGCTCTTTCGTTTCTTTTTCTTAACTTATCTATCATTGACCTAGATAAGTCCATAACGCCATCTTTCATGGCAAGCACGCCAAAACCAGATTTAAATTGCTTACTGGTGCCTTTCCATAAACCCGAGTCAACAGCCCAATCCATAATAGCTCTAGTTCTGTCAGCCAAACTTTTAGAGGTTTTTGTTGCAGGAGTGTCTGGGCTTTCTGAAATTGCTTTATCGATTTCTGGATCAACTTCTCTAACTTGATCAAAAACTTCATCAATGGAGTCTTGGCCCGCGCCCGCTTCAGGAGCAGCAGAAGTATCCGCTATTACCCCCTCAAGCTCTCGCAGATTAGACCTAACTTGCCCAGCTTCTTCTACAGGCGCCGCAGAAGGCGCAGGAGCAGTTTCATTTAACAGTCTATTTGAAATGTTATCGACTGTGCCAAGCCCCCTTTCCTTAAAGTGATCATTAACTAACTTTTGAGCAAGTTCGGTGTCGTCGCTTCTAAATAAAGCTGTAGGAGAATTTTTTTGAACGTCTAACAATTGGGCCATTTCATCTCCCTCGGCAATGGTCATTTTACCCCCATTACCTATTGCCTTTTCAATCATTTCAGAAAACCTTACTTTGTAGTTTGACTGAAGTATACCAGTTTTTTTCAAAAAGGCTTCAAGTATTTGTTGTTTTTGTTGAGAAACTGAATCTGCAGGGTCTAGATTTTTTGCCAAATCATTTGTAGAGACCTTTTGATCTGCAGTTTGATTGACTTGATCCATAGCAGCTCTTGCGTTTTCAATTTCTGCTTCGCTAGCCTTAATATTACTAAAATCTAAACTTCCATCTTGGGTAACGGTGGAAAGCTTTCGGCTTGGCTCTGTGCTGCCGCTCGGCCTAACCCCTTTCTCTAAAGTAGACGAAACTTCAGGTCGACCTTCAACTGCGGCTTTAACCTCTGCATCAAGCAAGCCAGTAAAAGAAGTTTTTCTACCTTCTACTAAATAGTTGTTGGGGTCAAGACCTAATTCCGTAGAAACCTTGCTTAATCCACCTTTCTGTTTTGACCAAAACTGATTAGACACTTTTTCAGCAATGACGGCATCTTCAGGGCTAGCGCCATGCATAACTAAATTATCCGTCAAGACGGACATTCTTATGGCTCCATCTCCAGACATATCAGGCATCTTTAGGTTGCCATTAAAACCTCCATCACGAAGAGCTTGCTGAAACTCTCTCATTTTTTCGGGAGTAAAATCTAACATCGCTTCTTCAGGAAAAGTATTATAGACTTTGTGCCTAAAAGTTCCTTTTTGCCCTCCACTGGAATCTAATTTTGGAGTATTTCTAGTTCCCTCGTTAATTTCCCAATGCTGCCACGATTGTCCGTCAGCAGGCGATACTGCCAATTTTATACCATCGATACCTGCACCTTTTTGATTGGGGTTTATCGGTTTACCTGTTCTTGCTGAGAGCCTTGAATTAGTATTCCACTCTTCTTGTTGCCATTGACCAAAATTTTCTGCCCAATCCCTTCTGGCTTTAATTTTTGAGGCATCGCCGTTTTGTTCTGCCCAATCCATAAAGCCCGCTTGGCTATAAATCCCTTTCATACCAAACTTGCCGCTCAACTTCCGAAGTGCATCTTGTTCAGGAGTATTATTCCATTTTGATGTTCCATATCCTTTTTTGTTGCCCTCTGTCATTTTAGCCCAATCTAATCTTCTTTGCTCTGCAAAAGCTTTTACTTTTTCTTCGGGCACTCCCCATTTTTGAGCAACCAACTCTTGAGTTTGAAATTTACTCATTTTAAAAAACTCATCTTTATTTCTCAAGCTGTCAGAAATATTAAATTGTTCGCCCATTTCATTAACAAACTTACCTCCGCCTTTCTTTCCATGCTCAACGAGTTGATCAAATTTATCCATTCTTCCTGGGTTAATAGTTCTAGCTTGATCAATAAACGATTGGCCACTGTGCAAGTCTCCATCAATTCTTTCAAACGCGGACTGAATACTAGCATTTCTAACAACCGCCCGAGCATCTTCTGGCCTAACCACGGCAGACCCTTTACCAAAAGCCTCTGACTGAGCAGCATCGAAAACCCTAGATTGTGTTTCAACTTCTTTTATTCTGTTTGCGGCAGAAATAGGATTAATCCTTGATCCCAATATATTTTGAATTTGCAACCTGGCATCAGGCTTTTCAGAAGGAATTAAATTATTTTTCCTAGCCATGGCAGAAAATAATGTACCCTTCTTAATCCCATTAACAATTTCATCAAGACCTAGTTTTCTTTTTAAAGGGGAGCCGTCATTATTTTTTACATCTAAATGGTTAATTAAACCTCCAACACTAAACGGCTGTTTTTTTAATGCCAGTTCGTCAATAAAAGGCTCAACTATACCCATGCCAACATTTTTTTCAACATTAGTTAACTGGTTTATATGATGGTTAGCAAGTTGATTTGGTAATTTTTCTCTTAAATTAGCTCCCAACATTAATCGCTCAATATTTGCTTGAGCAATTTTTTTCCATGTAACAATTTGCTCAGGATTCATATGCTTAAATAAAGCAGTAATATCCCCGAGTTGAGAAACGCCAGGCTCTAGTGTGCCAGCAGCAATAATATTCCTAAACCTTTCAGGGTCTGACATGAGGCTATTAACTATATCTGACGAAGACTTACCAAGGCCCGAACGACCACCAGCAGTAAGAAGAGTTTCTGTAGCGTCTCGAGCGTGCCTCTTAACACTTTCTAAGTTAAACAATTCTTGTCTTTGAAAATTTTTCTTATTCAAGTCTTGAAAGAATCTAACGTTTGCTTCAAAATCATTTTTTAAAGCTGAAACTCTCTGGCCTTGCTCTTTGCTTAAATTTGGATTCGTCATCTGATCTTCAAACATTTGCCTTTGTTGAATAATTCTTTCATTAAGTACTTTTTTGTCTGAAAGGTCGTCTAAACCTAAATTTCTTTTAAGAAACTCGGGAGATTCTTTTTTCATTTTTTGCAAAGCTAGCCTTGTTTCAAGATCCTTAGCTTCAGAAGCTATTTGTTCGGGGCTTTTAATGCTGTCTATTGCAAGCTTCTCTGGAGGAAGCGGGTAAGATTTCTTTGAGTCAATTTTAGCAAGCAGTTCTTCAACTGGAGCGCCACCAGACATGCCCTTTACAGCAGAATCCTTAAATTCTGGATTCTCAATTAATTGCTCCATTGTTTGCAGGGTTTCTCCGCCTTTGCCAATTCTTGAAGACATTGACTTTGTATCTGCATTTTCTAAAGCAAGAACTCCTTCTGAACTTTTTAAATTTAATCTTTCGGATAAAGAAGGATCTTCTTTGAGAACTTGGGCCAATCTTTGGTTTGCTTCGGCTTTGCTAATTTCTCCTGCTTGATGCGCTCTAAACAACTCTCTGAGATCTGCTTGACTTTTTATTTGCGTTTGAACCAAGGCCCCGCTTTTTGCAGGTTGAACTGAAGTATCTAAAGCTAAAGGGTCAACAGTTCTTGAATTAACATCGATTACTTCTCCAGCGGTAACAGGCCTTCCCTTATCATCATAAAGAACAATATCATCTTTTGTACTGTACTCAACAAATTGTCCGTTTTGCATTTTTCCAACCGCTCGGCCAGACCCATCTAATATATCAAAATCCCCAATACTATTTACTACTGGCTTTGTGAAAACTTTACCAAACTTTCTGTTTAGAAATTTCTTCATTTTATCCGAAAAAGTTTCTTTTGCTACGGCCGCTCTTTCGTTTCCTAAATTAGTTATAGCGTCAGGAGTGCTTCCAATTCCAACCCTTACTGAATCCTCAAAGGGAACTTCTGAAATTCCGCTTGGAGATATATTTGACCCAGACTTGATCGCAGCTACTCTTTCTTGCAAACCCTGAGAAGAGCTTCCGCCTCTAGCAAGTTCCCCTAATTTTTTTGCATTAAACTGCTTATTCATTTCCATTTGAACTTGGGCTTCTGTATCTGTAAACCCGCCAAAGTTTGCCGCACGAGCTTTAACTTGATCCATTAATGTCATCTCCCTGTAAACAGGATCATTGTAAAGAACCCTCTCTACGCCGTCGATTTTTGTTCTTGTTCGGTCTAAAGCAAAATCAGTTTCCTGCTGTCTTGCTATAGCAGCTTTCTCTTTTTCGCTTTTTTTCGCTTCTGCCAAAAACTCTTTGGCCATTGTTTTTCTTTTTTGATTTTCTTTAAACTGGTCAACTTTTTCGTTCAGTCTATCGAACAAACTTTTTGCAGGAGGACTATCATCTTTTACATCATCCAGAAACTGATCAGACTCAAAAGTTTGAACAGCATCTTCGATATTTCCAGGAGCTCTTCCTTCTAAAATTCTAGATAAATTCAACCTTTCTCTTATTCCAGTTCCAAACTGTCTAGCTCTTTCTCCTAAATTTGAAACAATCTGTTTTCCTCCCTCTTTGGTCGCCCATTTTGGAATAAAATTTTCAAGACCCCTGAGGTTTAATCTATCAGCAAGAGTAAATTTTGGCTTAGTGCTCGGAGAACCAGCGCCTTTTTGTGCTTGAGAAATATTTCTTTCGCCTTGAAATTCAGCGACTTTTCTAAGCTCATCTTGAACTTGTTTATCTTGAGCGCTAAGAAGTTCATCTGGAGCAGCTGTGTCAACTTCAACGATTGTTTTGTCTCCACTTAAATAATCATCGGTCCTTATTTTTTTAACTAAGTTTAAATCTTTATCTGCGGCAGAGATTAACCTCGCTTTTGCTTTTGCAGAACCATCGAATATTTTTTCTAACTCGACTTGATCTCCAATATCATCAAAAGCATTTATTCCTAAATTGTTTAACCTTCTTTTGACTTCTGCATCTTGCACAGCTTGTTGTATACCTCTTGTACTGTCTGAATTGAGAAGTTGAACAATTTCCTCTTTCTGCCCATTAATTGCCGCAATGCGGGCCTCAGTCGCGCCGCCTCTACCCACTTCAGCTGGATCCATTTCGAGCTCAGCAAGGCTTTCTTCCAGGCCCTCAATCGATTGTTTGAAAGCTTGCTTCTGATGCTTGCCTTTTGCAAAATTTGGAACAACAGCCATCCCTGCCAAAGAGGAGATTGAGCCAAAAGTTTTTGAAGGTTTTTTTCCCAAAGAATCTATTCCAGTTGTAGAAAAAGATTCATCCCTAGGGGTTACGCCATGTATTGCTCTAATTTTTGATATATAGTTTGAAGGAGAAACGCCGCCTTCATCCATTTTGTTTGTAACAACTGCTCCCTCATATCTTAATCCAGTAAAATTAGATCCAGACTTTGGTATGGTAAGTTGGACCTGGCTTAAAGGGTCTGCTATTCCTTGTTTTTCAAGGTTACCCATTTCTCTAAAAATTGCGGAGGTTGCTCCAGGATAAAAACCTGCAACCCTTAAAGCTGCACCGCCTGTAAAAGTTTTGCCTTCATATTCCGAAAAACCTCTGTTTTGTAAATATGAATCTCCTGAATTTGTAGACATTATTCCAGAAACAACTCCAGAAGTAAACTGGTTACCCTTAGACCAAGAAGCTCCACTTAGCCTATTTCTTAAGGCGTCCTCTGAAGCAAAATTTGGAACAAAGCCAGAAGCAGCAGTTGAAGTACCTCCTCTGGAGCCGTTAGTATTAATATCTACAGAGCCCGCATTAACCTGAGTAGACCCAGAAGCAGCAACAGTTAAACCTTTAGTTACAATAGATTGAACCTTTTCTTTTTTCGCTTCATCTTTTGTTTTTTGCTCTTCTCGAGTTTCAACCTTTTCTTTATCTTGACCTTTTATTTCTTCGAGTTTTGAAAGTATTGCAGGAAGAGACTCAAACTTAGAAAGACTAATTTTCATTTCGGCAATATTTTGATCCATAGAAATTAAATGCTTAAGCTCAATAGGTTCCTTACTAAGCTCATCAGCGATAGCATTTAAAGAATCAAAACCAAGCCCATCAAGATCTATACCCAAGTCGTCAATGTTTATTCCTAAATCTTTAGCCGTAGACTCTATTGTTTGTTTTTGTAAAGCGGCGGGGTCCTTAGCTGTTTTAGCTAGCTCAATTTGTTGTTTTTCTAAACCCCTAATCATGTAAGCAAGCATATCATTTTGCCCCTTAGAGTGATCTCCACTAATTAAAGCGGTCTTCATCGCATCAATTAGCGAAGAAATAGAAACGTCTTTTTCAGACATAAATCCTTGGTCAGAATCTATACCCATACCCAACAAGACTCTTTGAACATTTCCTATTGCCTGCTGCGTTCCTGCTTCTTGGCGCATCTTTCTGGATCCTTCGTCTACGCCAAAAAGAGGTTCTAAAATATTTAAAACATCCATCTTTGACCTTGCTTGTATGTCTTTATCTAATGAAGTCCTAGGCTCAAACTTACTCGCAAAAGCAAAATTAGAGAAAACCTCTCCTTCTCTATCCATATTAAGCTGCGAATTTCTTAATGCTACCCTAGCTGCCATGGTAGCTTGCCTGTCGGCAATTTGATTTTGCTTCTTAAGAAGTTCTATTTGACTGCTTGACTTTTGGTTTAATTCAACAACTTTATCTAGCAGCTCTTGCTCCTCTTTGCTTCTTTCTTCTGGAGCCATTTCTGCAATTTTTGAAACTATTTGTTCAGTCAAAAATCGAGGATCTTCTCCAGACATTGGAATCGAGGCTCCATACATTTTTGATAAAATATCTCCCATTTGTCCACTAAACACAGACCCGTCTTTACCCTCAACATTGTCAAGGTCCATACTTTTAGCAAGCTCTCGCACAAACTCTGCAACATTAAATTCAGTAGCTGCGGCAGTTTGACTATTGATCTTAGCTATATTAAAATTCATTTTTTCGTCATCGGCCTGCTCTCCAGTGATTATATTTAATCCTTTTAATATACTTAGTTCTGAATCAAATTGTTTTTCTGCCAATGCAAATGCTCGGTCAATGTTTTTATTTAGTTCTGCAACGCTTCGGCTAGTCGCTCTAGCAAGAACTACTACAGAATTCTTTAAGTTTCCTAAGGCGGCAGTTGCTTCTCCTACAGCCTCAGCGACCTCCCTGGATTGCTTCTCAAGCTTTGCCCCTTCTTGAATCCCTCTGGTAAAATCAACAATAAGCTCATCAGGAACGTTATTAAGCATTTGCTCAAACATTTTTCTAGTATCTTCATCCAATATTTTTGCAAATTTTCTTAACACGCCCTTGATTTCAGCGGGAGACTGCTTCAGAAAATCTACATCGTTTTTAATGGTAGATATTAATTGATCGAGTCCACCGTCTTCAAGCTTTAATTCTTCAACAGAATCTCTTCCAACTGAAGACGCCTTCTCTCTAGCTTCTTCAGGCATTTCTCCCTTTAGGGACCCAATGTGAGAAGGTCCAAAGCCAAAAATAGCTCCCTTCCTGCTTTCCTCTAGTTTTATTAACTCTACGGTTAGTTTATTTATTGAAGCTGCGGCAGATTCAGCTGCATCAAATTCTTTTAAAGCTTCACCCATTTTACTAATATTTCCATTTGCGGCAATTAGTTTATCTCTTAACTCTTCAGCGTTTTCTCCGCTAGGAAAAGACTTTATTCTTTCCTGAAGAAGTTCTATAGCTCTATTAATTTTATCTGGATCTCCAGAATTAACAGCTTCATTTAATCTTGTCTGCGCCTGAATTAAGCCAGCTGCGCTTTCCATAATCTTTGTATTAAGATTTATGTTATGTTGAAGTATTTTTCCGTGAGCCTGAAGAGACTTTGAATAATGACCAAGCGTTCCATTTAAAGCCCCAACTGCAGCGCCAAGACCGATCCATTTCTTTTTGTCGGTTATCATCGAAACTATAGCTGCAATTTGAGAAGCGTCCTGAAGCCCATCAGCAGCGTATCCACTTGCTTCTCCAGTTGTGCCTTCAAAACCTCCGAGAAGCATTGGTGCAAACATTATAGAGCTAGCAAACCTTCCATTCCCTCCTGTTGGAGTAGGAACGTCGACACCCCCTGCTCCTCCTCTACCTCCCCTTCCAAAAAGCCTACCCATTCTTCCCAAAAAGAAATTCGGAACATATCCTTGTCCAGCTAAACCATGAAACTGAGGATCTTTTCCTTGCGATATTGCGCGGTTAATTCCTTGATCTATTCCTGCGGGCTCGTCATACTCATTTATTACTCCTAACCCAGCAGGATTGCTTTCATTGATTAATCGATTGCTTTGAGCAACTTTAATTTTTGACAAAGGAACTCCTGCTTGATTTTCTCTATTAATTGCTTGCCCTAAAGCGTCGGAAGAATTTCCAGATAAAGTTTTTTGGTTAATTGCGTAGTTGGGTATAAAACCTTTGTACAAACCCATTTGTTGATTAAAGAAGTTTTCTTGCTCTACTCCTGATTTTGTTGGGGTCGATATTGGTATTTGGGAATGCCTCTCAGTATTAACATTTGCATCTTGACCCTTGTTTGCTTTTTGCGTTATCGCTCCTCTAATACTTGTTGCTCCTGCAACTTGCCTAAAGCGAGCTAAAGTGGACTGCTTGTTTTGCTTTGCGGCATCTTTATTATATTTCTCAAAATCAGCTTTTTCTTTTGCGACCTGGCCAGACAAAAGACCTCTATAGTCTAACTCTTTTAATATTTTATCCGCCATGCTTAACTTAATATCTCCCGATTCAGCATTAGCTTTAAAATCTCCAACGAATCCATGAGTAGGAGGCCAATTGAAAAACTTTCTTAACTGATCTGTGGGCCCTCTAACATCAAAATCTCCGCCACCTGAGTTGGCAGGAATATTGCCAAAAGCAGTATTTGCAGCTGCCTCAAAAGCATTTCCCGCCATTGCGGTAATAGAACCCTTATTGAAATGTTTCTGAACTTGTTTTCCTATAACTGCGTCAGAGGAAATTCTAACTTCGTTTTCCCCAAAGGCTTTAATAAAATTTTGAGCGTGAGAATAAACTACAGTTTTAACATCTCTTTCAACCGCGTCTGCTATTTTTGCAATTTCGTCTACGCTTCCTGGAAGTCCCCCAGATATACCTTTCCTATTCCACCCGACTTTAAATTGACTTTGGTATTTTTTTGCGTATGGCCCTGAGCCTCTTATAGTAGAATCGGTTCCAGCGCCACCATTTCGCTGAGGAAACAAAAGAGAGTAATCAAAGGTTGTAAACGGCGTTAAA
>MDTB01031747.1_pt1 | contig 23037 bp, 14 predicted proteins | sample 811161 | NCBI WGS metagenome assembly MDTB01 (sample SAMN05326650, study PRJNA326480) | marine metagenome | isolation source: seawater | place: Mediterranean Sea | collected 2009
ATGAGATAGCACAGATCAAAGAGACCAATTTTTTATTCATGACGTTTATTATTGTAAATTAAATTAAACAGCAAGCTTGAATGCGAAATCTTTACCTAAACATTCACTTAAATAGACACAAAATCTTGCACCTTCAGCACCGTCAATTATTCTATGATCATAAGATAAAGATATTGGTAAAATTTTTCTTGAGACAATTTTATCTTTTAGTTTTACTAACCTATCAAAACTTTTACCCACACCTAAAATGGCTACTTCAGGAGGATTAATTATAGGTGTAAAAAAAGTTCCCCCAATACCTCCTAAGCTGGATATTGTCATAGAGCCACCAAAGAATTCTTTTTTGTCAATTTTTAACTCTCTACAGAGCTTGCTAGTTTTTTTTAATGCTTCACCTATTTCTTTTATACTCATTTGATCTACGTTTCTTATCTTAGGTACCATTAGGCCATGAGGGGTATCGACCGCAAAACCTAAATGAAAATATTTTTTATAAATTATTTTATTTTCGTTGGGATCAATTGAAGCATTAAAGTTTGGAAAAGATTTAAGTGCACTCACTAAAGCTTTAGATACAAATGCAAGTGGAGTTACTTTTATCATTTCTCCAGAGTAATAATCATACAAAGATGATCTAAATTGTTCCATTTCTGTAATATCAATTTCTTCATGTTGTGTGACATGAGGAATTTCTGTCCAAGATTTAACTACTTGAGGCCCAGATAATTTTTTGACTCGAGGCATATCTTTTAACTGAATTTCTCCAAATTCTTCGTGAGCATATTCCTCTTTATGGATCTTTTTCTGTATTTTACCTCCACTTACAGTAACTTGTGATCTAATGAAATTTTTTACATCCTCTTCAGAAACTCTACCAGCTCTTTGTGATCCTCTTATTTCAAGCACGTTGGTACCCAGCTCTCTTGCAAATTTTCTAACTTTTGGGCTAGCAGATTTAGTTCCATGTTGTGAGGTGGGAATGGCTGATATAATTTCTTTTTGTTTAATTACCTCTTGCTTTTGAAGTTCTTCTTTTTTTTTAATTTTTTTATCATTATTTACTATTTCTTTTTTCTCCTCTTTTTTGTTTTCTGATTTAAGATTAAGAATTAGATCATCTTGATTTACTTTATCACCAACTTTTACGTTAATTTTTTCAATTACTCCTTCATGAGTAGATGGGACCTCAACACTAGATTTATCACTTTCTAAAGTAATTAAAGAGTCATTTTTTTTAATTTTTTGACCTTCTTTTACAAGGACTTCAATAACCTCTACATCCTTAAACTCACCCATATCAGGAACTAAAATTTTAGCACTAGCCATAATTATAATTTAGATGGAAAATCTCTTTCTTTATCAATCTTGTATTTCTTAATTGCTTTTTCAGCTTTTTTAGACTCTACCAATTGTTCTTTAGCTAAAGCACTTAATGTGTATGCAACAATATGTTCTTTATCGACCTCAAAAAACTTCCTTAAATTTTTTCTAGTATCGCTTCTCCCGTATCCATCAGTTCCAAGAGAATAAAATGGCTTTTCAGTATAAGGTCTTATCTGATCTGAGAAAGATCTCGTATAGTCAGATGCTGCAATAATTGGACCTTCCCTCTTTTCTAAGCATTCTTGAACATATGATCTTTTCATTTTTTGATCAGGATTTAATAAGTTCCATCTCTCCGTTTCCATTCCGTTTCGTCTTAATTCATTGAAGCTAGTTACACTCCAAACATCCGAGTCTATGTCATAATCTTCTGATAAAATTTTTGCTGCTGAGATGATTTCCCTTAAAATTGTACCTGAACCAAGCAGTTGCACTTTAGTTTTACTTTTTTTATTAAATTCTTTGAAAAGATACATGCCTTTTAGAATGCCATCTTCACAACCTTTTGGTTTTTCTGGGTGAGAGTAATTTTCGTTCATAGCAGTAATGTAGTAAAAAATATTTTCTTTTTTCTCGTGCATCCTCCTAATACCTTCCCTAAATATAGTTGCCATTTCATAAGCAAAGGTCGGATCGTAACTAACACAATTAGGTATATTAGAGGCCAGTAAATGACTGTGACCATCTTGGTGCTGTAGTCCTTCTCCAGCTAGAGTGGTTCTACCCGCTGTTGCTCCAATTAAAAATCCCCTAGCTTGAGAGTCACCCGCAGCCCAAGCTAAGTCCCCAATTCTCTGAAAACCAAACATAGAGTAAAAAATGTATATTGGTATCATTTCTAAATCATGGTTAGTGTAAGAAGTTGCAGCGGCTATCCAAGATGACATTGCTCCGGACTCAGTTATTCCTTCTTCTAATACTTGGCCACTTTTATCTTCTCTATATGAACTTAACTGCTCAGAGTCTACCGGCTCATATTTTTGTCCTTCATGAGCATAAATTCCAATTTTTTGAAAGAAACCTTCCATCCCAAAAGTTCTTGCTTCGTCTGGAATGATCGGAACTAATCTTGGTGAAAGGTTTTTGTCTCTAAGAAGAGCAGTAAGCATTCGAACCAAAGCCATAGTTGTTGACATCTCTTTATCTCCTGTAGATTTCATAAAAGGTTCAAAAATATCTTTCGGAGGTGTTTTTATTGCTTTAGCAAAAGAAGATCTTTCTGGAATAAATCCACCAAGTTTTAATCTTTTATCTTTTAAATATTTTATTTCCTCAGAATTTTCATTAGGCTTAAAATATTCAATATTTTTTACCTGTTTATCAGTCAAGGGAACCCCAAATCTGTCTCTGTAGTAAAGCAGGTCTTTTTCGTCCAATTTTTTTTGTTGATGAGTTGTATTTATACTTTCACCTGATTTACCCATTCCATAACCTTTAATAGTTTTTGCGAGAATGACGGTTGGTGAACCTTTATGTTGCATCGCTGAATGATAAGCAGCATAAACTTTATGAGGATCATGACCTCCCCTATTTAATTTCCAAATATCTTTATCTGTCATTGATGATACAAGTTCTGTTAATTGAGAATATTTACCAAAAAATTTTTTTCTCACATAGCTACCTCCTTTAGCTTTAAAAGCTTGGTACTCTCCATCGACACATTCATTCATTCTTTTTACTAGCAAACCTGTTTTGTCCTTTGCTAAAAGTTGATCCCAATAAGACCCCCAAATCACTTTTATTACATTCCATCCAGTTCCTCTAAAACTTCCTTCAAGCTCTTGAATAATTTTTCCATTTCCTCTCACTGGACCATCTAATCTTTGAAGATTGCAGTTGATAACAAAAATTAAATTGTCTAACTTTTCTCTTGCGGCCAGTCCAATAGCACCAAGAGACTCTGGTTCATCCATTTCACCATCTCCTAAGAATACCCAAATTTTTCTATTTTCTTCTTTTACTAAACCTCTATTAATTAAATATTTTAGAAAACGAGCTTGATAGATTCCCATAATAGGTCCCAACCCCATTGAGACAGTTGGGAATTGCCAAAAGTTTGGCATTAACCATGGATGAGGATATGATGAAAGTCCCCCTTTATTAACTTCTTGTCTAAATCCATCTAATTGTTTTACAGTTAATCTTCCTTCTAAAAATGCTCTAGCATACATCCCGGGAGCAGAGTGACCTTGAAAATAAATTAAGTCTCCTCCAAACTTGTTATTTTTAGCTCTCCAAAAATGATTCATTCCAATATCATAAAGTGTGGCAGCAGAAGCAAAGGTCCCAATATGTCCACCAAGTTCAGAATTCTTTTTATTTGCTTTAACAACCATCGCTGCGGCATTCCATCTAATATAGGCTCTTATTTTTTTTTCAATATTTTGGTCCCCTGATGATTTTGCTTCTGCTTCAGGCGGTATAGTATTTATATAAGGAGTTGTTCTAGTATCCGGTAGAATTAATCCAGATTTGTAGGCCTGATCAATAACTTTGTTTAATAAATAACTAGCACGTGGTGCTCCATCATTGTTAATGACCGAGTTAAGAGATTCAATCCATTCATTTGTTTCTATCGGATCAATATCATCTTTTGATACTGGTTCAGCATAGATCTTTTTTACTTGTTTTACAGGAGTTAAATTTGCATTTATTTCTGATTTTTCAATTTTAGTTTTGCTTTCTTTAATCACTTTTTCTGGTTTTTCTTTTGGAGCAGATGTAGTTTGACCATTTTCAATAGTGGCTAAAATACTTCCTTTAGAAACTTTATCACCTATTTTAACTTTTAAATCTTTTATTTCACCAGATGATGGCGAAGGAATTTCAAGACTTGATTTATCACTTTCTATGGTAACAACAGGGTCGTTTTCATTTATCTTGTCGCCTGGTTTAACTAAAACTTCAATTACCTCTACATCTTTAAAATCACCAATGTCAGGAACAGAAATATTTTGAGCCATATATACCTATTATAAACTGGTTGGAACATATTAAAAAGGGCACTAATAATAAACTGTAAAGAGTAGGACAAATAGGGTGATAAGCTCATTTTTGGACATATTTTATGCTATTTTTAGTCAATTAAATTTAGTCAAATAACGCATGAAATGGCTAATAAGTTTATTGTTCAGAAAAAAAGAAATTAAATCAGATAGAGCAGTAATAATTCAAAAAATCCTATTAAAGAAATACCTGTTAAGATAAATTCATAGAAGCTAAATAAGCTTTTATGAATACACCTCTTTGGAAACCTAGTAATCAAAAAAAAGAAGAATCTTTATTGAAGGATTTTTCAAAATACATAAATTTAAAAAACTCAAATAATTTTAAAGATTTATGGAAATGGAGTGTTGAAAATCCTGAAATTTTTTGGTCTAAATTCTGGGATTATTCTAAAATTATTGGTGACAAGGGTAAAGAAATTATTTTAAAAAATAAAGTTTTTAACAAAACAAAATTTTTTCCTGATTCAAAATTAAATTATTCTGAAAATATTCTTAAAAAAAGATCTGACGTAAATGCTATAGGTTTTTTATCCGAAAGTGGCTTCGAAGAAAATATTACTTGGAACGATTTGTATAAAAAAGTTTGTAAACTATCAGGTTATTTAAAGACTTTAAGTCTAAAAAAAGGAGATAGAGTTGCGGCCTATGTTCCAAACAAAATAGAGTCTATAATTAGTTTTTTAGCGTGCGCTAAGAATGGATTAATCTGGTCATCGTGCTCTCCTGATTTTGGTATTCAAGGAGTCGTTGATAGATTTAAACAAATCGAACCAAAAATTTTAATAACAAGTGACTATTATTTTTATAATGGAAAAAAAATTAATATTCTAGAAAAGGTAAATAAAGTTTTAAAAGAAATTCCATCAATAAAAGAGGTTTTAGTATTTTCTTATAATAAAAAAGATAAATTAAATTTAAATGATTTTAAAAATTTTGATGAAGTTTTAAACAAATCAGAGTTAGATGAAACATTTGAACGTTTTGAATTTAATTATCCAATTTATATTCTTTATTCTAGCGGCACTACAGGTAAACCAAAATGTATTACTCATGGAGCAGGCAATGTTCTTATAGAACACAATAAAGAATTCATGCTACATTGTGATATAAGAGAAAACGAAAAGTTATTTTATTATACAACTACTGGATGGATGATGTGGAATTGGTTGGTTGGAGGACTAGCAACTGGTTCAACAATATATTTATTTGACGGAGCACCTGTGTACCCAAAAATAGATATTCTTCTTCAATATTGTCAAAATAAAAAAATTAATTTGTTTGGTGTGAGTGCAAAATATATTGATTATTTAAAAAATGAAAATTTTAATGCTAAAAATTTGGACTTAAGTTCGATCAAAATAATAGCCTCAACTGGCTCTCCTTTAGTTTCAGAAAGTTTTGATTACGTGTATAATAACTTAAAAAAAGATGTTCATTTAGCATCAATAGCTGGTGGCACCGACTTAGTCGGTTGTTTAGTCTTGGGAAATTTATTTTCCAATGTGCATAAAGGAGAAATTCAAGGTCAAAGCTTAGGAATTGACGTTGATGTTTTTACGGATAAAGGAAAAAGTGCAAAAGATAATGAAAAAGGTGAGCTTGTGGTAAAACAACCATTTCCATCGATGCCAGTTAAATTTTGGGGTGATGATAAAGACAAAAAATACCATGAGGCTTATTTCACAAGATTTGAAAATATTTGGCATCATGGAGATTTTGTAGAACGGACTTCAAACAATGGGTTTATTGTGAGAGGAAGATCGGATGCTACTTTAAACCCTGGAGGCGTAAGGATTGGAACATCAGAAATTTACCAACAAGTTGAAAATATCGATTTTGTCACCGAAGGTTTAGTTGTTGGTCAAGATTATAATGACGATGTAAGAATAATTTTATTTGTTACAACAAAAAATAATGAAGAATTAGATGATAAAAAAATAAAATTAATTCAAAATAAAATAAGGAGTAATTGTTCTCCAAAACATGTGCCTCCAATCATTTTAAAGGTGCCTGAAATTCCAAGAACTAAGAGTGGAAAAATTGTTGAACTTGCTGTTCAAAAGTTAATAAATGGGGAGGAATTAAATAATAAGGAAGCAATAGCAAATCCAGAAAGCTTAGATTTTTTTAAAAATCTTCCTCAACTAAAGGTTTAATGATAAGATAAATAGATCGAAATAATTAATACCCAGAAAAAAGCGTAGTAAAGGATATATCCTTTAACAGTAAATGGCATTTTTTTAATTTTTCGTTTCCGTTTACCTTTGTATGGTTTTGATAGTTCCATTATCTTTCAATACACATAGCAATGCCCATACCACCACCAATACATAATGTTGCTAGACCTTTATGAACATCTCTTTTTATCATTTCATGAATTAATGTTACAAATATTCGAGTGCCAGATGCACCGATCGGATGGCCTAAAGCTATTGCTCCTCCATTAACATTTACTTTTTCTTCAGGAATAGAAAGAGTTCTTAATACTGCTATACTTTGAGCTGCAAAGGCTTCATTGATTTCAAATAGATCGACATCCTTAATAGACCATCCAGCTAAATCTAAGGCTTTTTTTGAAGCAGGTATTGGCCCTGTACCCATTAAAGCTGGATCAACCCCACAACTTGCCCACGATTTAATGGAAACCAACTTTTGTAATCCTCTTTTTTTTGCTTCTTCAGAAGACATCAACGTAACAGCCGCAGCACCATCATTAATTCCAGAAGCATTACCAGCTGTGACAGTACCTTCTTTTTTAAAAACAGGCTTTAATTTTGTTAAAGCATCTAAACTTATTTCTTCCCTTGGATGCTCATCCTTATTAAAATTTATTTCAAATTTTTTTGATTTAATTATAAAATTTACTATTTCATCTTTAAACTTATTTTCTTTTTGTGCTTTTAAAGCTTTTTCCTGAGAATTTAATGCAAATTTGTCTTGATCTTTTCTTGTAATTTGAAATTTAGTTGCAACATTTTCTGCTGTTACACCCATGTGATAACCATGAAATGCATCCCATAATCCATCTTTAATCATTGTATCGATGATTTCGGTATCACCTAATTTTTTTCCATTTCTTAGATGAATAGAATGCGGTGCCATTGACATACTTTCTTGACCTCCAGCAATTACAATTTTTGAATCTTCAGATTTGATACTTTGAAAACCAGAGGCAATAGATCTAAGACCTGACCCACATACTTGGTTCACAATATAAGCAGGCTTTTCTTTTGGAATTCCAGATTTCATAGCAGCTTGTCTAGCAGGGTTTTGGCCTGTGCCAGAAGTTAATACTTGACCCATAATAGTTTCATCAACTTCACTATTTTTTAATTTTGATTTTTTAATTGATTCTTGAATTACGGTAGAACCAAGTTCATGACCGGATATATTTTTTAATGATCTTCCTAGAGATCCTACTGCAGTTCTTGTAGCAGAAGTAATTATAATTTCTTTTTTATTCATTAATCATAATTAATATTTATTGTAATTACTTTCAATTTAATTTTTTTTTCTAAGCAAAGTAGCTATAATTCCAATCATTAAAAATAGAAAAGTAGCATTACCCGTAGTAAAAAAACTACCAGTTGTCTTAATTGGAATTATCTCTGCAAAAAAGACAAATAAAAAGGGAGTAATTATGTGATTATAGTCTTCTTTTGATTTTATAAAAAATTTTTTTATAAAACCGCGATATAAAATGATTATAAAAATTGTAGATATAATAAAAAAACCTACCAAACCTAATTCACTTAATATTTCTAAATAGTAATTATGTGGGTGGGGACCACAATTTACTACATCTGTTTTTTTACAGTTTACTTTGAAAGATTTTATTCCTCCGCCAATATATTTATTTAGAAGCCAAGTTTCATACCCAGAAGCAAATTCTTTAATGTATGTATTAGGATATACCTTGTATGGTTTTTTACTTTGGATTTCCTCAAATTCTGAGGGTGAAAAGACATATTTAAATTCTAAAACCTTTAAGTAAAAATCCCCAAAATGCCTGTAAATATTTCTGTCATATTTAAAGGAATAATAATAAGTACCTAAAAAGATTGTCAGAAAAATTAGCAAGAAAGGAATAAAAAATTTTCTAATTTTTTTTTCAAGAAAAATAATTAAACCGATTATTAATAAAAACAAAAGTAATGGCATTCTATTTCCTGACAAAATTATAGAAATAAAAACTAAAAAAAATAGTAATAACAAAATTAAATATAAAATTTTTTTACTTTTAATCTTAAAAAAAAAGGGAAATAAAAAAAAAGAAAAAATTGAAAATCTTTGCAAGTAAGATCCTGCCACCATTTCATCGCCAAAAGGACCTGACAATCTTCTCGGGTGTACAATTTCAAGACCAAAAATATCTTTACCAAAGATAAGTTGATAGATTAAATCTAGGCAAACAAATGTTGAACAAACAAAACAAGAAATAAAAAAGATTTTAAAATTAATAACATCCTTTTCAATCAAATATCGTAAAACAAAATATAAAATTAGAAATCTTAAATAAAATATTGTCTTGATTGCGATTGTCAAATCTTCAGATGTACTTTCGTAATAATAATTATTAATATTATTAAAAAAGCCATTGATCAGTATAAAAGAAAATAGAAATAAAATTATTTTATCTAATAAATCGAGTTTTATATTAATAATATCTCTCCCATAAAATATAATTGTAGTAATTATAAATAATAAAATGTTTAGATTTAATATGAGATTGCCGGCAATGAAACTAATTGGTATAAAAGAAAATAAAATATTAATTAAGTTAGTTTTAGAGTATAATTTATTAAGCATTAAAGACATATTATTAAATATAATTTAAGTTTCTCCAATGCAAATATTATTTATTAATACTTGTTTTTATACAAATTATTGACTTGAAAATATTTGCGCCTGTAGCTCAACTGGATAGAGCGCTTGGCTACGGACCAGGAGGTTCTGGGTTCAAATCCTAGCAGGCGCACCATCTACATTTTGTATTAATAATTTTAAAAAAAAAGACTCTTTAAATTAATTTTAATTATTTAGAAAGGCACTATAAATTAAATTTTGTGAAATAGAACCAGGAATATACTTTTTAATAGATCCGCTTGAATTTACTAAAATACGTTTTGATTTTTTTTTTAAGAAATTATTTATAGAAAGATTATTTATTTTTAGATTAGCAATGTGGTTTGATAAAAAATATCTTAATTTAAAAGATTTTGAATAAATCAAATCTTGTACTGTGAACTGGTAACTTTTGGGTTTATTTGAGAAATATTGAACAATTAAATTTTTATTATAAGATTCTAGAGAATATTCAGAAGATTTATTAAAAATTAATTTTGTTAAAATTTGAGTCAAAGGCATAGGAATGTAATAATTTTTTTTGTTTAAAAGTAAATTTAAATTGTATCCCACCGCTCCATCATCAAAGGAGACAATGTCTTCATTTTTTATTATATTCGAATTATATAGAACTCTTATAAGCCCAAGATTACCTATACAAAAGTTAATTTTTTTTGATTTAAAAATTTTATTTCTTGATTTTACTAATATAAACTTATTTTTAATTTCTATTTTTACAACATCGAAATTGACTATTTTGTTTGAAAAAAGACTACTATTTATTCTAAAAATTTTATTATTTTTTAGGTTCTTAACATAACCAATATGTATAAATTTTTTATTATCTGATAATTTTACTATCTTAAAAAAATTATTTTTTTCAATAAAATTTTTAAATCTTTTATTTTTATTCTTGAGTTTTTTAAGGATATTTAAATTAACATATCCACCCCAAATGTTAGTGTTACCACCAATTTGATGTGACTCATAAAAGTTTTTAGATTTTATAATTTCTTTACTTTTTGGCGAAAGATTATTTGCTAAAATTAATGAATTTGGTTTTTTTAGTGATGCAATAAATGCACTTAATCCCGAACCTATAATCAAATAATTTGCAACAGACATTTTTATGATTAGACTAAAAAAAATTATGGAAGTCAAAAATAAAGTATTAGTAGTTGGAAGAAGTAAAGGGCTATCTCAAGTTTTTAATTTTTATTTTAATAATACAATAACAGAAAGTATCTCTTTTAGAAAAGCATGGGAGAATTTAGACACAATAAAAGAGTCCGAGACAATTGTTTTATCAGGTTTTCATTTTAATATTTGTAGCATTAGTTTATTAGATGTAGACAAATATATCGATGAATATATAAATTTTTTAATTAATATAAAAAAAAAATGTAATAATTTATATTTAATTTGTACAGATCTTAACATTCCATTTTCAACTAGCAGAGTAGTTTATTTTTACTATAACTTGTTAAAAAAATTAAAATTTAATAATGATTATAAGATTATTTCATTGCAAACAGTTTATAATGAGGAAAAATCTTTTTTTAAAAAATTGAAAATTAGAATTCTTAAATTTATTATTTCAAATTTAATAAATCTGAACAATCTAGACAAAGATATAGAGTCGTATAGAATAAAGACATTAAATGAAATAAATTTTTTTTTTATTTTTATTCCAAGAACAAGAGCCTTGGACCGCGTAATAAGGTTATTTTTTGATTTAATTTTGATAAAAAAAATTATGAATAAATGATCAATAAAATAAAAGGATAAATTATGAATCTATCATTGCAGAAAGCTGTTATTATTTTTTTCTTGATTATATTGTTAATCTTGTTTGGACTTACTTTTATTTTATAAATAAGCAAAAATTATTAAAATTATTCCTAAAATAACTCTATAAAAAACAAAAATATTTAAGCTAAAATTTTTAATATACTTTAAAAAATATTTTATCGTGATTAGAGAAAAGAAAAAGGACAAAGAAATTGAAACTAAGTTTATAATAGAAAAATCTATGTTACCTTTTTCAATTACATTTTTAAACCCAAATAGTGTTACAGCACTTAAAGTGGGTAATGAAAGCAAGAAAGAAATTTTAGCTGAGTCGAACCTTTGAAATTTAAGGATTCTAGCAGCTGTTATTGTAATACCAGATCTGCTTACACCTGGTATTAAAGACAGTATTTGGAATAAGCCAATGATTATTGCTGATTTATAAGTAAAGTTATCTTCTACTTTATTTGTAATTTCAAATTTATCACTGATATAAAGTAAAATTCCAAAAATTAAAGTTGTCCATCCAATAATCTTTATATTTCTAAGATGATCGATTAAGTTAAATATAATCAAAAAATATCCGACAATCATCACCGGTATCGAGGATAATAGTATTTTTAATAATAGATCTTTATTAATAAAAAAATTTAAAATATCTTTTCGAAAGTAAACAACGACTGCAAAAAAAGATCCAATGTGCAAGCTTATATCAATTTCTAATTTTTGATTTTCAAAGTCAAAAAATTCAGATATTAAAATTAAATGAGATGATGAACTGATTGGTAAAAATTCAGTAATTCCTTGAATTATAGAAAGTATAAAAACTTCAATCATCATTATTAATTAGGTATTAAGGATGTTCATTTAATGACATGCTTAAATGCATATCAGTTATGCATAAATTAATTACTTATAATAGGGGTTTTTGATATAATAGGTAATTACTATTTACCTAAATTAAGTACAAAATCTATTAATTTTAGATTATTTTGTAAAAATTATGAATAATAAAATGTTAAAATTTGTTGATTTAAATAAAGAAACACCTCTAAAAAGAGATACTAAAAATAGACAAAAAGATTTTAATGAAATCTATGATGAATTTATTAATGTTAAAGCAAAAGAACAATCTAGTAGATGTTCTCAATGTGGAGTTCCATTTTGTCAAATTCATTGTCCGTTAAGTAATAATATACCAGACTGGCTTAAACTAACTGCAGAAGGCAGAGTTCAAGAAGCTTATGAATTATCTCAAAGCACAAATAATATGCCCGAAGTTTGTGGAAGAATTTGTCCGCAAGATCGACTATGTGAAGGAAACTGTGTCATTGAACAATCAGGCCACGGCACAGTTACTATTGGTTCGATCGAAAAATACATTACTGATACGGCATGGGAAAAAGGTTGGGTCAAGCCAATTAAAGTTAATAAAGAACACAAGCAGAGCGTTGGAATAATTGGGGCTGGCCCCGCAGGTCTTGCTTGTGGTGAGGAGTTAAGAAAATCTGGATATCAAGTTACTATTTATGACCGTTACGATAGGCCCGGTGGATTATTGATATATGGAATACCAAATTTTAAATTAGAAAAATTTGTCGTTGAAAGACGAACAAAACTTTTAAAAGATAGCGGAATTAAATTTGTGCAAAATTTTGAAGTTGGAAAAGATAAAACCCTTTATGAGTTGAAACAAAAGCACGACGCTATACTTGTCGCGACAGGAGTTTATAAATCAAGAGAAATTTCTATAGCAGGCCAAAATTTAGAAAATATCTTTCCAGCCATGGACTTTTTAATTTCATCTAACAAAAAAGGTCTCGGAGACAAGGTTGAATTATTTGATAATGGAACATTAAATGCCGAGGGTAAAAATGTTGTAGTTATAGGCGGGGGAGACACCGCAATGGATTGTGTAAGAACAGCAGTAAGACAAAAAGCAAAATCAGTCAAATGTCTGTACAGACGAGATAGGGAAAATATGCCTGGATCAGCAAGAGAAGTAGGAAATGCCGAAGAAGAAGGGGTTGAATTTATTTGGCTAACAAGTCCTAAACAATTTATCGGTGATAAAAAAGTTAAAGAAGTAGAAGTAGATAGAATGAAGTTAGGTGAACCTGACTCTTCAGGAAGAAAAATGCCAATAATAAATCCAGGAGCAGAATTTAAAATTCCTGCAGATTTAGTAATTAAATCATTAGGTTTTGACCCCGAAGACTTGCCAAAATTATTTAGTGCAAAAGAGTTAACAGTTTCAAAGTGGGGTACAATAAAGATAGATTTAAATTCAATGAAAACAAATCTCGATGGCGTTTTTGCAGCAGGAGATATTGTAAGAGGAGCATCTCTAGTTGTTTGGGCTATTAGAGATGGTAGAGATGCCGCTGCTCAAATTGAAAAATATCTTCAAAGTAAAATGCAAAAAGGAATTAAAGCGGCATAAAATTCATGAGCATTTACGAAAAAAATAAAAAGCTATTAACAGAAAACTATTCTTACAGTCCGTCAATGGAACACGATGCTTGTGGTGTAGGTATGGTTGCAACAACTGATGGAAAAAAATCTAGAAAAATTGTTGAATACGGAATAAAAGCTTTAAAAGCCATTTGGCATCGAGGAGCTGTTGATGCAGATGGTAAATCGGGTGATGGAGCTGGTATCCAAATTGAGATTGCTCCTGAATTTTTTAAAGAAAAAATTTCAAAGACAGGTCATTCAGCTGACGAAACAAAAAGAATTTGTGTTGGAATGGTTTTTTTACCAAGAACAGAATATTCTGATCAAGAAAAATGCAGAGAGATTATCGAATCAGTTTTACTTAAAGAAAACTTCTCTATTTATGGATGGAGACAAGTTCCAATTAATTCAAGTGTACTAGGAAAAACAGCCGAACAAAACCGACCAGAAATTGCGCAAATAATGTTTAAGTATAATGAAAATTTAAATACTAACGATTTGGAAAGAAATTTATTTGAAACAAGAAAAAAAATTGAAAAACAGGCAAGAGAAAATCAGCTTAAAAATTTTTATATTTGTTCATTCAGCTCAAGGTCGATTGTTTATAAAGGGATGTTTCTTGCAGAAATGTTGGCTGAATTTTATCCAGATTTATACGATGAAAAATTAACATCACGATTTGCAATTTTTCATCAAAGATACTCAACAAATACTTTTCCGAGTTGGGATTTAGCGCAGCCATTTAGAACGCTGGCACACAACGGAGAAATTAACACCTTAAAAGGAAACATAAATTGGATGAAAATTCATGAGCAAGATATGTCAAGCCAATTATTTAAAAATGTAAAAGATTTGCAGCCAGTAATTCGAAGTTCATCTGATTCTGGAGCGCTTGATAATGTATTTGAGTTACTCACTCATTCAGGAAAGTTAGCCCCATTGATTAAGTTGATGATGATACCCGACGCATGGTCAAAAAGGAGCAAAACGGTTTCAAAAAATCACCAAGATTTGTTTAATTTTTTAAATAGCACAATTGAACCCTGGGATGGTCCAGCTGCGATATGTGCAACTGACTCTAAATGGGTCTTAGCTGCAACTGATAGAAATGGATTAAGGCCTTTAAGATATTCAATAACTTCTGATAATCTATTTTTTGCTGGGTCAGAGACAGGTATGATAAAAATTCCTGAAGAAAAAATTATTGAGAAAGGGAAATTAGGACCAGGTCAAATTATAGCTATAGACTTAAAAAAAGGAAAACTTTTTAAAGACAAACAAATTAAAGATCTTTTAGCTAAAGATTACAAAAAATATAATAAACAAATAATCGATTTAGAAAAAAAAATATTTACTAGTGATGAAAAACCAAATTTTGTTGGAGAAGAATTAAGGAAAAGACAGTATCTCTCGGGATTAAGCATTGAAGATTTGGAACTAATTTTACATCCAATGGCAGAAGAAGGTAAAGAAGCATCAGGGTCAATGGGAGATGATACGCCTGTTGCAGTTCTTTCAAGTCATTTTAGACCAGTATCTCATTATTTTAGACAAAATTTTAGCCAAGTAACTAATCCCCCAATCGATTCTCTTAGAGAAAACAAAGTGATGAGTTTAAAAACTAGATTTGGAAATCTCGGTAACATTCTTGATTTTGATAATTTAACCGAAGAAGATATTTATGTATTGGATAGCCCAATATTAACTAATTCTCAGTTTAAAAAATTTAATAAGATTTTTTTAAAAAAGATTAAAATTATCGATTGTACTTTCAATATTGAAAATTCCTTAAAAGATAGAGTTGAGAAGATAAGAGAAGAATGTGAAACTGCCGTTAGAGAAGGTTGTAGTACTTTAATACTTTCTGATAAGAATATTTCAAGTAAAAAAGCTAGCATCCCAAGCGCTCTTGCTGTTGGAGCTGTTCATTCACATTTAATTAAAAATGGATTAAGAGGATACTGTTCAATTAACGTAGAATGCTCTGATGCTTTAGACACCCACTCTTTTGCTGTACTAGTAGGTGTAGGCGCTACAACTATAAACCCATATTTAGCTATCGATAGCATTCATCAAAGATTTGAAAAAAAACTATTTGGAAAATCAGATTTTGAAAGTTGTATTTCAAGATATAAAAAATCAATTGATGCTGGTCTTTTAAAGATAATGTCTAAAATGGGTATCTCTGTTATTAGTTCATATAGAGGCGGATGTAATTTTGAAGCAGTTGGATTAAGTAGAGCGATAGTGTCAGATTATTTTCCAGGAATGTCCTCTCGTATTTCAGGAATAGGTATTATCGGAATAGAAGAAAAAATTAAGAAACTGCACAGAAAATTTACTGAGAAAAATGTGTACACTCTTCCTATAGGTGGGCTTTACAGGTACAGAAAAAACGGTGAACAGCATCAACATCAAGGAAATTTAATTCATTTATTACAAAGTGCAGTTGGAAATGGATCTTATGCTTTATACAAAAAATATTCTTTAGGTATAAATAATTTGCCTCCAATTAACTTAAGAGACTTACTACAATTTAAAAATAAAAAGGACCCAATTAACATTAATGAAGTTGAGCCAACCCAGGAAATTTTAAAACGATTTGGAAGTGGAAGTATGTCTCACGGCGCCTTATCAGCAGAAGCGCACGAAACCTTAGCAATTGGAATGAATAGAATTAAAGGCGCTTCATGTAGTGGAGAAGGCGGAGAGGATGCAAAAAGATTTAGAGTCCTATCAAATGGAGATACTGCTAATTCAAGAGTAAAGCAGATAGCATCTGCGAGGTTTGGCGTTACAGTCGATTATTTAAATAATGCTAATGAAATAGAAATTAAGATGGCTCAAGGAGCAAAACCGGGTGAAGGAGGACAATTACCAGGATTTAAAGTTACCGAAGAAATCGCAAGACTGAGACATTCAACTCCAGGAGTTACTTTAATTTCACCTCCACCACATCATGACATTTATTCAATTGAAGATTTAGCTCAACTTATTTATGATATTAAACAAATTAATCCGAAGGCTAGAGTTAGTGTTAAGCTTGTAGCGTCAACCGGTATAGGAACTATCGCTGCAGGTGTTGCGAAAGCTAAAGCTGATATCATTCTAATTTCAGGACATTCAGGTGGTACTGGCGCTAGTCCGCAAACTAGCATCAAGTATGCTGGTGTTCCTTGGGAAATGGGATTAACAGAGGCAAATCAAATATTGACGCTTAATAATTTAAGACACAATGTAACACTTAAAACTGACGGAGGAATTAAAACTGGGAGAGATGTCGTAATAGCCGCCATGATGGGAGCGGAGGAGTATGGGCTGGGAACCTCATCCCTCGTTGCGATGGGATGTATAATGGTCAGACAATGTCATTCAAATACTTGTCCAGTTGGAGTTTGTAGTCAAGATTTGAAATTAAGAGATAAATTTACTGGCACCCCAGAAAAAGTAGTAAATCTTTTTACATTTGTAGCTAAAGAAGTAAGAGAAATATTATCTTATCTCGGGTTTAAATCTTTAAATGAGATTATAGGGAGAACTGATTTACTATCTCAAGTAAATAAAGGTTTTTCGAATTTAGATGACTTAGACTTAAACCCATTATTAGTTCAAGCAGATCCAGGAGAAAACCCACGATATTGTAAAGAAAAAATAATTAACAAAGTTCCGGAAACTTTAGACGAGAAAATATGGAAAGAAATCAAAGAAAAGATCAAAACTTCCCAGGAAAATTATTTTGAATATCAAACAGAAAATACTTACAGATCAGTTGGAACAAGATTATCACATTATATTTATAAAAAATTTGGAAATGGAAAATTAAATTCAGACACTATTAAAATAAAACTGTATGGTTCAGCAGGGCAGTCATTAGGAGCATTCTTAACAAAAGGATTAAAATTAATTGTTGAAGGTGATTGCAATGACTATGTAGGAAAAGGTCTCTCAGGTGGATCAATAGTTGTTTACCCTTCATCAAAAAGCAAATTAATTTCAAATGAAAATACTATTATTGGAAACACAGTTCTTTATGGAGCAACATCTGGAAGGTTATACGCATCTGGACAGACAGGAGAAAGATTTGCTGTAAGAAATTCTGGAAGTTTAGCTATAGTTGAAGGATGTGGAGCTCATGGATGTGAATATATGACTGGAGGAACAGTGATAATTTTAGGTCAAGTTGGAGATAACTTCGGGGCAGGTATGACCGGAGGAATAGCATTTGTATATGACATAGACAATACCTTTGAGAACTATGTAAATCCTTCATCAATTATATGGCAAAAAGTTGAAACCGATTATTGGAAAAAATTTTTAAAAGATAATTTAAATGATTTTTATAAAGAGACAAATTCTAAAATTGCGAAAAAAATAATTAATAACTTTAAAAATGAATTAATTAATTTCAAACAAATTTGTCCAATTGAGATGCTTGATAAATTAAAGAATCCAATTACTTCCAAAACCGAAATTTATAAAAAAAGAGCGAGTTAATGGAGAAAATTAACATTTTTTGCTTTGGCTTTGGGCAGGTTGCAAAAGGCTTTATAAAAAAAATTAACTTTGAAAAAGTTCCGTTTGAATTAACCACAACATCACGAGAAGAAACTAAAAATAAAAAATTTGAAAATATAAATTATCAAAGTTTTAACTTTGATGAAAAAAAATATGATAATAATTTAGTCAAAAATTTAGAAAAGGCAGATCATATTTTGATTTCTATCGCACCGGTTAACAGTGATGATATTATTATAAAAAATTTTAAAGAAGTATTTAAGAATAAAAAATTTAAGTGGATAACTTATCTTTCCGCAACAAGTGTCTATGGAAATCATGATGGAGAATGGGTAGATGAAAAAAGCAAAACAAACCCAACATCAATAAACGGAATTGAAAGATTAAAAGCAGAAAAATCTTGGATGCAATTAGCTCAAAAAGATAATTTGCCGTTACAAATTTTTAGATTGTCAGGAATTTATTCAAAAGAATATAACATATTAAAAAGACTGAAGGCGGGAGAGGCAAAAATAATAAATAAGAAAAACCATTTTTTCTCTCGTATACATGTTGAAGATATTTCTAATGTCTTATTTAAGTCATTATATAATTTTAAAAAAAAAGAAATTTATAATATTTCTGATGATAAACCGTCCTCTAATGAGGAAGTTATAATGCACGGCATAAAACTATTAGGCATTGAAAAACCAAAATCTTTAGAAATAGATGAGATAAAAAATCAAATGTTAAAAAATTTTTATAAAGACTCTAAAAAAGTAAGCAATAAAAAAATGAAAAATTTTTTTAATTTTCAATTAAAATATCCCACATATATTGAAGGATTAAATTATATCAAGAACAATTTTATTTAATTCCTTTAATATTTTTTTTATCGGTTTTTTTTCTGATAAACTATGATTTCCATCTTTAATTATTACTAGTTTCTTTTTTGCTTTTTTAAATATATTCAAAATTTTTTTAGAAAATGAAATTGGCACAACTTCATCTTTTAGACCATGAACCATAGTAACTTTAATCCTAGATATTATATTTTTTGATAAAACTTTATTTTTTCTTCCATCTTTAATTAGTTGATATGTAATTGGATATTTATATTGACCTTTTTCAATTATACTGATGCCTTTTTTAACAATCTCTTGACGAATTTTTTTTGTGAATTTATTCCACATTAATCTTGTTAAAAATTCTGGAGCAGAGCCTATTCCAAGAAATCCTTTAATCTGTTTTTTAAAATACTTAAATTGATTAAGAGCAATCCAAGCACCCATGCTAGATCCAATAAGGATAAAATTATTTTTTCTAACTATTTTTTTAATTATTGATTTTGTGTTCTTTGACCAAATACTTATATTTCCTTTTGTAAATTCTCCTGAAGATTTTCCGTGACCAAGATATTCAAATGCTAAAAAACCTAATCTTTTTTTAATAGCATATTGTTTAAATGATTGTGGTTTTTGTCCCTCAATGTCAGACATAAACCCTGGAAGAAAAACTATATAAAGTTTTTTTTTGTAATAATTGTCGATATATCTTAGTTTTTTAGTCTTTGAGATTTTTTGGTACTTAAATTTTTTCATATAAGGTTATAAGTTTAATTTGTTAATATATAACAATATATATGGCTTCAAAAATAAAAGTTCTTCAAGTTATTCCTAAGTTGGGGTATGGAGGCGCAGAGACAGGTTGCTATGATATTGCTCATTTTTTAGCTGAGAAAGACTGTGGTTCTTTTATTGCTACTTCTGGTGGTGAGCTATTAAAATTTGTTAAAAAAAACAAAGTGAAAGTATTTCGTTTGCCTGTTCATTCAAAAAATCCTATTTTAATTATTTTTAACACAATAATTTTATCTATATTGATATTGATTAATAATATAAATATTGTTCATGCTAGAAGTCGAGCTCCAGCATGGTCATGTTACTTGGCTTGTTTAATAACAAGAAGAAATTTTATAACGACTTTTCATGGAACTTATAATTTTAAAAATGATTTAAAAAAATTTTATAATAGTGTGATGTTAAGATCAAAATTAACTATAGCTGGATCAAATTTTATATTTAATCATATTAATGAAAATTATAGCGAATATTTAAATCGAAAAAAAAAATTAAGAGTAATATTTAGAGGAATAAATATTGATTACTTCAGTCAGAAAAATATTTCAATTTTGAAGCAAGAAAAACTTAAAGTTGAATGGCAACTTTCACCAGATAAATTTACTATACTTTTACCAGGACGCTTGACTAATTGGAAAGGACAGGAAAAATTTATCGATGCACTAAACATTTTAGTAGAAGATTACAATAGTTCTAATTTTCAAACAGTAATACTTGGATCTGATCAGGGTAGAAAAGTTTATAAAAAAAAATTAGTAAGTTTAGTTCAAAGGTATCGTCTTGGTCGAAAGATAATATTTGTTGATCATTGTAAAGAAATGCCTTTAGCATATTCATTAGCAGATGTGGTAGTTTCTTCTTCGATAGAACCAGAGGCTTTTGGAAGGGTATCCGTTGAAGCACAATCTATGGGTAAACCTATAATCGCAAGTGATCTTGGCGGATCAAAAGAAACAATTTTAAACAAGAAATCAGGTTTCCTATATAAACATGATGACCCAAGAGAACTTGCAAAAAATCTAAATATTGTTATGGAATTAGGTCAAGACGCATTGAATTCTATGGGAAACGAGGGTAGAAAAAATATATCAAAAAAATTTGACGTAGAAGCAATGTGTGATTCAACTTTAAGAGAGTACAAAAAATTGCTAAATATATAATACATGCCTCAGATTCAATTATTAGATGGAAAAAAAATTCCTTTCACAAAATCAATCAATGGTTTTGATCTTACAAAAAAAATAAGCAAATCTTTAGAAAAGACTGCTCTTATCATGGAAGTTGACGGAAAACTTAAAGACCTCAGTCATGAGATAACAAAAGACTCTAGTGTAAGAATTATAACTCCAAAAGATAAAGAAGGCCTAGAAGTTTTGAGACACGATGCAGCACACATATTGGCTATGGCTGTACAAGAATTATTTCCAGGAACTCAAGTTACTATTGGTCCAGTAATAGAAGATGGATTTTATTATGATTTTTCTCGTAAAGAACCCTTCACAGAGAATGATCTACAAAAAATAGAAAAAAAAATGGCTGAAATAGTTGATCGTGATGAAAAAACTTATAGGGAAGTATGGAAGAGAGATGACGCTATCAAACATTTTTCTAAAATGGGCGAAAAATATAAAGCAGAGATTATTAAAAGCATTCCATCTGGAGAAGAAGTTTCAATTTATCATCATGGTAAATGGCATGATTTATGTAGAGGACCACATTTAGCTTCAACAGGTAAAATTGGTAAAGCATTTAAATTAACAAAAGTTTCAGGAGCTTACTGGAGAGGAGACTCTAATAATGAAATGTTACAAAGAATTTATGGCACATGTTGGAGTTCAAAAAAGGATCTAGACGATTATTTGCATCGGCTAGAAGAAGCTGAGAAAAGAGATCACAGAAAATTAGGCAAGGAAATGGATTTATTCCATTTTAGAGAAGAAAGTCCAGGATCAGTATTTTGGCATGAGAAAGGATGGTTGTTATTTCAAAGATTAGTTGAATATATGAGAATGAAACAACGTTTAGCTGGCTACAAAGAAATTAACACGCCAGAACTTTTAGACAAATCTTTATGGGAAAAATCCGGCCATTGGGAAAAATTTGGAGAGCATATGTTTACCTCAGAAACACCAGATGAAAAAACTTTTGCAATTAAACCAATGAATTGTCCTGGTTGTGTTCAAATTTTTAATCAAGGTTTGAAAAGCTACAGGGACTTACCATTAAAATTATCCGAATTTGGAAAAGTTCATCGATATGAACCATCTGGAGCTTTACACGGACTTTTGAGAGTTAGAGCTTTTACACAAGACGACGCTCATATTTTTTGTACTGAAGATCAAATAACTGAAGAGTCATTAGAAGTCACAAATTTGATATTAGAAATTTATAAAGCTTTAGGTTTTACAAATGTAATACTAAAATATTCAGATCGACCAGAAAAAAGAGTCGGCGATGATAAAGTGTGGGATAAATCTGAAGCTGCTCTTTTATCGGCAATAAAAAAATCTAAACTTAAATACACCATCAATAAAGGAGAGGGAGCATTTTATGGTCCTAAAATAGAATTTGTATTAAGAGATGCAATTGGCCGAGATTGGCAATGTGGAACTCTTCAAGTTGACCTAAATCTACCGAGCAGACTAGGAGCAACATTTGTTGATAAGGATGGAACAAAAAAAGTTCCAGTTATGTTACATAGAGCTTTATTTGGTTCACTTGAAAGATTTATTGGTATTCTCATAGAGAACTATGCTGGAAAATTGCCTTTTTGGTTATCTCCAGCACAAGGAGTGGTATGTTCTATAGCTGAAGAGAATAATAATTATGTAAAAAAATTATTTGAAGATTTGTTTAAAGAAGGTATAAAATGCGAAGTGGATTTAAGAAACGAAAAAATTAGTTACAAAATAAGAGAACATTCTCTTGCTAAAGTTCCAATGATAATTGTTTGTGGAAAAAAAGAAGTAGAAGAAAAAACTGTTACAATTAGAAGATTAGGATCAGAAAAACAAGAAACAATAAAACGAGAAGATTTAATTAAAAATATGATTCAAGATAATAAGCTCCCATTAAATTAAGTGTCACATTTTAAACCAAACTACTTTCAAAGAAGAAGCAAACCTCAAGGCCCAAAAGCTAATGAGAGGATCAGAGCAATCGATGTTCAGGTTATTGGTAGTGATGGAGATAATCTCGGTTCAATGCAATTAAACAAAGCAATTGATTTAGCAAAGCAGGAGGGATTAGATTTAATAGAAATATCTCCTAACGCAAACCCTCCGGTATGCAAAATAATGGATATAGGAAAATACAAATACGATTTGCAGAAAAAAGCAAATCAAGCTAAAAAAAAACAAAAAACCGTTTCACTTAAAGAAATTAAATTAAGGCCAGGCACTGAAGCACATGATTATAAT
>MDTB01080013.1_pt1 | contig 23029 bp, 21 predicted proteins | sample 811161 | NCBI WGS metagenome assembly MDTB01 (sample SAMN05326650, study PRJNA326480) | marine metagenome | isolation source: seawater | place: Mediterranean Sea | collected 2009
AATGATTTTACAATTAATGCAAGTGAAATTATTGCGAGCGAGGCAGAGGCAGCATTAATATGAAAAATATTCCCTGGTAAAAATAAAAACATATAAACTAGTGAAATTGAACTTAAACTTGCTGCTAACCGACGCTCTTTAAGAGTTATGGTTTCATCATTCGACATAATATTGTTAACTAAATAGAAGCAAGCCCAAGCACCAAAAATAATAATTGTAAAGGACAATAAACCCCAAACTAAAACACTTTTAAATAACCCAGGTAAGAAGAAAAGAATTGTAATAATGGGAAGTTTGTCATCAAACCTCTCAGTCCAATGAAAAGCGCCTGCAGCTAAGCGCTGGCCTGAATAAATAAAAGTATCAATATCTCCAGCATATCCCCCAATTTCATTAAATCTAAAAAATAAATTAGCCAGTATTAAAAAAAAAAAAACTATAATAATAAAATTAATGGGTGTTATTCGTATTAATATACTTTTAATGTTTTTTAATGACATTATTTAATTATTCATAAAGATTAAATTATAAACTTAAATCTTAATAAAACAAAATTAAAATTTTACTAGTAAATTAATCTTAATAAAAAAAATACAAATAGAAATGAAGCAGAAGAAGATGAGAGGCATCTATGACTACAACAAAACTCTGTTTTTTTGAATATTCTAACTTAATATGCCTCGATCTTGTTAGTGTTTGGATTAATAAATTAACCGAGTGTTTTTTGCTTAAATGATGCTAGTATTTACTTAATAAAACATTTGCGTGAGATTGATTAAAGTTGATAGAGTTTTAAACGTTTTTTTTTTGGATATTTAGCTATTAAACCACGTGTTGCATTTATATAAATAAAATATATATAACTCAACTTGTTTGAAGTTTTGTTGAACATGATACACTTCCTGAAAATGTCAAAAAAAAATGAAACATATACTTGTAACTGGAGGTGCTGGATACGTAGGGTCTGGTCTATTAAGAAAACTATTATCTGAAGGATATTCTGTAACATGTGTTGACAACTTAATGTTTGGTGGAGAATCTCTTTTAGGCATTTGGCATAATAAAAATTTTAGGTTTATTAATTGTGATATTAATAACACTCAAAAATTAGAGGATATATTTAGAAATAATAATTTTAATGGAGTTATACATTTAGCAGCTATTGTAGGTGATCCAGCCTGCAAATTAAATTCAGATCTTGCTATAAAAACAAATTGGAATTCAAGCAAGTGGCTAATAGATAGATCAAAAAAAGCAGGTGTATCAAATTTTATATTTGCCTCGACTTGTAGCAATTATGGAAAAATGGATGACCCAGAAGCATATGTGGATGAAAATTCTCGACTTGCTCCGGTGTCCCTGTATGCGGAACTAAAAGTAAAATTCGAAAAATATATGTTAAATGAAATGGAAAATTTTGACAGTTTTTCACCTACATCTTTACGTTTTTCAACTGTTTATGGTCTTTCACCTCGAATGAGATTTGACCTAACTGTGAACGAGTTTACCAAGGATCTTGCGTTGGGGAAAGAGCTAGTTGTCTTCGGAGAACAATTTTGGAGACCTTACTGTCATGTTAAGGATTTTTCTAATGCGTTTATTACTGTATTAAAAGCTTCAGATGAAAAAGTTGCTTATAATGTTTTTAATGTAGGGGATACAGAAGAAAATTACACAAAACAGATGATTGTAGATCAAATAAAAAAATTAATACCTAGCTCAAAAATTAAATATGTTGCCAAAAATGAAGATCCAAGAGACTATAGGGTTAATTGTGATAAAATCAAAAGAGAACTTGGTTTCAAAATAAGCATGACAGTTCCTGATGGTATTAAGGAAATCAAACGCGTAATTCAAGAAAATTTAATTCAAGATCCTGAGGATCAAAAGTACTATAATATTCCTCATGAATACAAATAATGCTAACACAAATTTAGGTGTAATCAATTTTATAAAATCAATTTATAAAAACAAGAAATTTATTCCCCTTCATGAGCCTAAGTTTTTAGGGAATGAAAAAAATTATCTAAATGAATGTATCAAATCAACATTTGTTTCTTCAGCTGGCAAGTTTGTTGACAGTCTTGAAGAAAAAATAGCAAAATATACTGGTACAAAATATTCAATCGCAACAAGCAATGGTACTTCAGCACTTCATATATCTTTAATTTTAGCTGAAGTTGATAAAGATTGTGAGGTTATAACCCAACCACTAACATTTGTTGCAACTTGTAACGCTATTAGTTATTGTAATGCAAAGCCTATATTTATTGATGTTGATAAAGATACTATGGGTTTATCTCCTACCGCACTCAGAATTTTTTTAGAAAATAATGCAAAAGTCAAAAACAAACAATGTATAAATAAAAAAACTAACAAAATCATAAAAGCATGTGTACCCATGCATACCTATGGGCATTCCTGTAAAATAGATGAAATAAAAAAAATATGTGATGAGTATTATATATTTTTAATTGAAGATGCTGCAGAGAGCGTTGGTACATTATATAAAGGTAGACATACAGGTACATTTGGGAAGCTTGGAGCAATTAGTTTTAATGGCAATAAAATAATTACTGGTGGAGGAGGTGGTTGCATAATTACCAATAATAAAACTCTTGCAAAAAAAAGCCAAGCATTTAACCACAACGTCGAAAATACCACATAAATGGGATTTTAATCATGATATGATTGGCTATAATTATCGAATGCCAAATTTAAATGCTGCCTTATTGGTTGCACAACTAGAAAAGTTAGATGATTTTATCAGGAATAAACGCAATTTAGCAAATGAATATGAAAAATTTTTTAAAAATTCCGATTATATTTTTTTTAAAGAACCAAAAAATACTAAGTCAAATTACTGGCTAAATTCTATAATTCTTAAAAACAAAAACCAAAGAGATAAATTTTTAGAGGAAACCAATTCCAGTGGTGTTATGACTAGGCCCATTTGGATATTAATGAACAAATTAAGCATGTTTAAAAATTCACAATGTGAAGATTTGCAGAATTCAGAGTGGCTATACAAACGTGTAGTTAATATACCTAGTTCAGTAAGGATTTAAATGACTTTAAATATCGGTTATTTTGCAGACGGGCCGTGGGGTCATGAAACATTTAAAAAATTAATAAAAGATCCTGAGATAAATATATCTTTTATATGTGTGAGATACGACAGCAAAGATGAAACCCTTAAAGGTTACGCTGAACTTAACAATATTGATTACTTAAAAAATAAAAATGTTAATTCAGATGAGTTTATTTCAACTATAAAAAAATATAAATGTGATTTATTTGTTTCAATGTCTTTCAATCAAATATTTAAATCAAAAATTATAAATTTAGCTAAGTATAAAACTATAAACTGCCATGCAGGAAAATTACCATTTTATAGAGGTAGAAATGTTTTAAATTGGGTTCTAATTAATGATGAAAAAGAGTTTGGTATAACCGTTCATTTTGTTGATGAAGGAATAGACACTGGCGATATTATTTTACAAAAAAGTTTTCAAATTTCGGATAATGATAGTTACAAAACATTACTTGAAAAAGCTTATGTAGAATGTTCAAGTATTCTTTATGAGTCTATTTTAATGTTTAAAAAAGGAAGTGTTAAGGCTTATAAACAAGATAAAATTCATCCTGTAGGCTTTTATTGTGGTGAAAGAAAAAAAGGAGATGAAGTTTTAAATTGGAATCAAACAAGTAGGGAAGTGTTCAATTTTGTAAGAGCTATTTGTAGACCAGGACCATGTGCGAGAACTTTTATAAACAAAAGAGAGATTAAAATTAATAAAGTTGAGTTAGTAGACAATGTACCAAATTATAAGGCTATAGTTGGCTCGATAATGAATAAGACTCTTACTAATTTTACAGTAAAAACAAAAGATAGTTTTGTGAAAGTTACTGAGTTTGAATTTGATGGAAAATTAAAAATTGGAGATAGATTTGAAGTTTAATAAAGTATTAATAATAGCTGAGGCAGGTGTAAATCATAATGGTTCAATTGACTTAGCAAAAAAATTAATTGATGTTGCTGCTGATTCAGGTGCTGATGTAGTTAAATTTCAAACATTCAAAGCTGAAAACTTATCGACCTTATATGCAAAAAAAGCGAATTATCAAAAAAACTTAACTAGTCAAAAAGAGTCTCAATTTGATATGCTTAAGAAACTCGAATTGAATAAAGAAATGCATATTGAGTTGATTAATTATAGTAAAGTTAAAAATATAAAATTTTTATCATCCCCTTTTGATCTTGAAAGTATAGAATTGTTAAAAGAATTAGGTTTAGAAATATTTAAAATACCAAGTGGTGAGATTACAAACCTTCCATATCTTAGGCATATAGGAAAACTAAATAAAAAAGTTATTCTTTCTACAGGAATGTCAAATATGGATGAAATCAATAATGCTTTAGATGTTTTAATTAATTCAGGCACTAAAAAAAACAATATTATAGTATTGCATGCTAATACTGAGTATCCAACTCCGATGGAAGATGTAAATTTAAAAGCAATGCTAACAATCGGAAGAGAATTAGATGTAAATTTTGGATATAGTGATCACACATTAGGAATAGAAGTTGATATTGCAGCGGTTGCAATGGGTGCAATTTGTATAGAAAAACATTTTACTTTGAATTGTAATATGGAAGGGCCAGATCATAAAGCAAGTCTTGAGCCAGATCAGTTGAAAGAGATGGTTAGGACAATTAGAAATATAGAGTTAGCTCTTGGAAGTAATATTAAAAAACCATCTAAGAGCGAATTACCAAACATCCAAATTGTAAGAAAATCAATAGTTGCAAAAACTGAAATAAAAAAGGGAGAAATTTTTATAGAAAAAAATATTACAGTAAAAAGACCAAGTGGAGGTATAAGCCCAATGAAATGGGATGAAGTAATTGGAACTAAAGCAACAAAAAATTACAAAAAAGATGAACTAATATGAATAAAAAAAAAATATGCATAGTGACAGGCTCACGTGCAGAATACGGATTATTATATTGGTTAATCAAAGAAATTAAAGCAGATCCAGATTTTAAACTTCAGCTTGTTGCCACAGGGATGCATTTAAGTTCAAAGTTTGGTTTGACTTATAAAGTTATAGAGAAAGATTTTAAAATCGATAAAAAAATAGACATGCATTTATCCTCTGATACTAGTGTAGGAATTTCAAAGTCTATGGGAATTGCCCAAATATCCTTTTCAAAAGCTTACAAAGTATTAAAACCAGATATTATTGTAGTTTTGGGGGATAGATATGAAATTTTTAGTGCAGCAAGTGCAGCAATGATATCTAAAATACCAATTGCTCATATTCATGGTGGAGAAATAACAGAAGGATCATGGGATGATAATATTCGTCATTGTATATCAAAAATGGCTCACCTACATTTTACTGCAAATGAAGAATACAAGAACAGAGTAATACAGTTAGGAGAGGATCCTAGTAGAGTTTTTAATACAGGAGGAATGGGGATAGAAAATATTAAAAGATTAAAATTATTAAGTAAGAATAAATTTGAAAAATCAATTAATTTTAAATTAAATAAAAAAAATATATTAGTAACATTTCATCCTGCGACCTTAGAAAATAATACTTCAAAAAAGCAATTTCAAGAATTGATAAATACAATTAATGAATTAGATGATACCAACATTATTTTTACTAAAACAAATAGTGATATTAATGGAAAAGTCATAAACCAAATGATTGATAGATATACAGCGAAATACCCAAAAAAATCTATTGGATTTACTTCTTTAGGACAATTAAGATATTTAAGTGCGTTGAAATATGTGGATGCTGTAGTGGGAAATAGTTCTAGTGGATTACTTGAAGCACCTAGCTTTAAGATAGGAACTATAAATATAGGTGACAGACAAAAAGGAAGAATAAAGGCTAAAAGTGTGATCGATTGTTCGGCAAAAAAAAAAAGATATTCAAAAATCTTTTAAAAAACTTTATTCAAAAAATTTTCAACAATTATTAAATAATGTCAATAATTATTACGATAATGGGTTTTCGAGTAAAAAAATAATTAAAGTTTTAAAAAATTTTAATCTAAAAAATATTTTAAAAAAAAATTTTTATAATATTCAATTGAATCTATGAAAAATATAGAGAAAATAAAAATCACTAATAATGCGACTATCAAGCAAGCTTTGAAAATTATATCTGATGGAGCTATTCAAATTGCTATTGTAGTGGATAAAAAAGGTAAGTTAATAGGTACTTTAACTGATGGAGATATCAGGAGAGGATTTTTAAAAGGTCTAAATATAAATAGCTCTATCAAGTCAATAATTTTTAAAAAACCGTTTATTGCAAAAAAAAATGATACCAAAGAGAAATTGTTAAAAATTGCACTTTCTAAAAAGATTTATCAGATTCCTATAATTGATAATAATTCTAAAGTAATAGGTGTCCAAGTATTAAATGAGCTTATAAAAACTAAAAACAAATTAAATAAAGTTGTGATAATGGCTGGTGGAAGAGGTGTGCGTTTAAGGCCTCTAACAAAAAATACCCCAAAACCAATGCTAAAAGTAGGAAATAAACCAATTATTCAAATAATACTGGAGAAATTTAGAGAAAGTGGTTACACAAATTTTGTAATTTGTGTCAACTATAAGTCCAAAATTATTATGGATTACTTTGGTGATGGATTAAAATTTGGAGTGAAAATAGAATACATTCAAGAAAAAAAAAGAATGGGCACAGCAGGAGCCTTAAGCCTTTTAAAGAAAAAACCCAAAGAACCTTTTTTTGTAGTTAATGGAGATTTGTTGACTAATCTTGATTTTGAAAAAATGCTTAATTTTCATCATGAACATAATTCTAAAGCAACAATGTGTATAAGTGAGTATAATATCGAGTCACCTTATGGTGAAGTAAAATTAGAGCAAGAAAATATTATTTTGATTGACGAAAAACCAACTCACAAATTTTTTGTTAATGCAGGTATCTATATATTAGACCCACAATCCCTAAAATTAATTCCAAAAAAATTTTATGATATGCCCTCACTCTTTAAAAAAATTATAGAAAACAAATTTAAGACAATTTCTTTTCCACTAGGGGAATATTGGATAGATATTGGAAACTTTAACGATTATAAAAAAGCAAAATTAGATTACGATACTAAATTATAAAAAATTAATTTTATTTTAAACTCAAAAAATTTTTATTTTATATAAGTTTTTTTGTTATTTCTAAATCTTGGTAATCATCTAAATCTATAGAATTTATTTTTGACATTCTAAATACTGAGTGTTTTTTATTAGATATTATTTTTTTTTGTTTAAGAAGTTTTCTATTAAAAATATATATAGCCCCATTAACAAAATAACTTTTCTCGTAACTCTGTCTAAAGATAGATTTGCTTTTATTAAAGTAACATATTTTATTTTCTTTAAAAAAAATACTTTCATTAGGGTGTTCCAGAGAAGGAGATATAGAATATAAACTTTCAGATTTATTTTTTAAATATTCTAGCAAAGAATTTTTTATATCTTTATAATTTCTTAATGGGGATGTGGGTTGCAAAATGACATAATGCCTAAATTTTAGCTTATTCTTAATAAATTTTTCAAAGTGACATAAGTTTTCAATTAATGTCGTATCATCTTTTGATAATTTTGCAGTTCTTATATAATCTACGTTAATTTTATATTTAATAGCGGTTTTTTTTACTATATTGCTATTTGATAATACATATTTTCTATCAGTAGGAATTTTATTTAGTGTTTCAAATGTATATTCTACTAGTTTTTTATTCTTTATCTTAATAACATTTTTATTTTTTATACCTTTAGAGCCTTTTCTAGCTGGAATAATAAATATAAAATCACCAAATAATTTCATTATATTTTATTTATTTCAGAGGATAATTTTTTGTAGAATGAAGTATTTTTTTTAAAAAAAATTGGTATTGCAATTGCACTATCTAAAATTTTTTTTGTTTTTAAAAAACTCTTAATCTCTCTTTTTTTAAAAATATGTTTCCAATAATATGAGCAGTGCCACCTTATTGCATCTGGTAAATTTTTAGTGCCGAGTTTATACTTTTTAAGAACTTTAAGAATTTTTTTTTTTTTTAAATTATTCTCTGCATAAAATATAAAATTATCATAATTAGTTTCTCCATTTATTGGCATATCTCTATGTCTAAAATTGCTTATGTTTTTTTCTAATATTCTAAATTTTTTTTCATTATCCGCTAAAAGATTATTTAATTTTTTTAATTGAACTTTTCCAATAGCACCCTGCAATTCTGTCATTCTATAATTAAAACCAGCTATAGAAACTTTATCATTTCCCCTTGCCAAGTTTTTAATATTTTTATGACCATGATCATGATATTGCTTACAAAAATTATAATATTTAAAATTATTTGTTAATATCATTCCACCCTCACCAGTTGTTATGGTTTTCCCAAAGTCTAAGCTTAAGATACCTACATCGCCAATAGTCCCTAGAAATTTTTTTCTGTATTTACCTCCAATTGACTCACAATTATCTTCTAAAACTTTTATTTTTTTTTTTTTACAAATTTTCATAATATTTTTCATATCACATGGATATCCAAGCATATGAACAGGTAAAACAACTTTTGTTTTTTTTGTAATTTTTCTTTTTAAATCTTCAATATCCATATTCAACGTTCTATCAACATTTACTACAACAGGCTTTGCTCCAACATCCAAAATAGCCTCCATCGTTGCAATAAAATTAAATGCCTGAGTTATTACCTCATCCCCTGGTTTTACATTCAGCGCCTTAAGAGCTATTTTGATTGCAGCAGTTCCCGAGGTTACTGCTAAACTATGCTTACATTTAAAAAAAGTAGATGTTTCTTTTTCAAATTCTCTTACATGAAAATTTTTCCTTATTTTCTCAAAACCGTGTGCAAATAAAACACCACCATTTTTAAAAATAGAATTGATAGCTTTTAATTCTGCAGAATCAATTAGTTCAAAACCAGGCATTTAATAGGATTGTGTTCTTGATTGAATTTGATTATTCAAACTTTTTTCATAATTCTTGATCTGCTTAAAGTCATAAGAAGCACTTTTATCTTTAAATTGAATAGTCCAACCTCTTCTATTATTTTTAGAATTATTTTTTAAACTTCCATGCACAACTAGTGAATGATGCAGCAATACATCACCTGGCTCAAGCTCCGGATAAGAAATCTTAAATTTTTTTAAAAAATTAGTATCTGATACTTTTTGAGAACTTCCTTTTGCAAAAGAAGCTTCATGTCTAAGAATTCCATATTTGTGAGATCCATCATAATAATGAACACAACCATTTTTTTTGTTTGAGCTATCTAGAGCAATCCAAAAAGTTAATGCATTTGAACCTTTTATACCCCAATAATAATTATCTTGGTGATCTGGAGAAGGTAAGCCAGTTCTTGCTGGCTTTGCGAATAATTCACAAAATCTAAATTCTGGATCAGAATTTAAAAAAATTTTGGCTGCATTTAATACTTTTTTCTTTTTTGCAAAATTTCTTATTTCCTTACATTGCGCCAAATCATGAAATGAATTTATATTTTCAAAATTAATTCCTTCATTATCAGTGAAATTTATAGCTCTAGTTTTTTTATTAGTTAAATGAATTTTTTTTTTTAGGAAATCATTAATTATTAAATTCACAGAATTTATTTCTTTAAGAGAAAAAAGTTTTTTACAAACTACCCAACCTTTTTTAAAATAATGTTCTTTTAATTCCTTAAAATTATTCATTTTTTTATATAAATATAATTATATTTAATATATGTACATTAAAGTAATCAATCTATCATTTAAAATTTTATAAATAAAAATAAAATAATGTCTTTAATAAATCTAAGACCAAAAAACTTCAATATAGAACAAGAGACCAAAAATAAAAATTCAATAAAATCAGTTAAAAATCTACATGGATTTAAAAAAATAAAAAAATGCCCAATCTGCCTATTCAATAAGAAAAAATACTACATGAAGAAAGAGAATATAAATTATTCTGTTTGTGAAAGGTGTGAATTAGTTTTTTCTGAGGAGCAACCAAGAGATCTCAATGATGTTTATAGTAATAATGCTTATCTGAGTACACAAATTAATGCTTACGACAAAACTAGGAAATTCAGAATTAAAAATTTTGCTGTCGAAAGAATTAAAATTTTGAAAAAATACAAAAAAAAAGGGTCATTATTAGACTTTGGGTGTGGCACTGGATGGTTTTTAGAAGAAGCTCAAAAACATTATAAGGTAGCTGGGGTTGAATATAGTGATTCCATCAGATTTTGGTTAAAAAAAAAGTTTAATATTTCATCATATAAAAAAATTTCTAATTTAAAAAAAAAATTTGATATAATTACAGCATTTGATGTTATTGAGCATGTTCCAAATCCAGCAGTTTTTTTAAAAAGTTTAAAAAAGAAATTAAAAAAAAATGGAATAATTTTAATTTATACCCCAAATGTAGACTCATTAGGTTTCTCATTTTTAAAAGAAAAAAATAATTTATTATGTGTCGATCATCTTTTTTATTTTAATCAACAATCTTTCAAATATTTGTGCAATAAATCAAATATGAAAATTCTCGAAACTCAATTTAAGGGATTAGATATAGGAGATATTTACGGACTTATGAATAGAAAAAAAAATGTAAAAGCTTCAAGGTATATAAAAAAAAATTTTGAAAAGCTTCAGAAATTTATTGATGAAATTAATTATTCAAATCACATGAGATTTGTAATAAAGAATAAATCTTGAATTTAATTTTTTAAATAAAATGGTTCTTTGAGTAATGAATTATCAAATTTACTACTATTTAAATCAATTTTTTTTTCAAAATACTTTTTAACTATCTCCTCGTTAAATTCATTCTTTCTTGAATATCTTATTTCTTTATTTTTTTCTTGAGTAGCTGGTTCAATTTTAAAAATTGAGTTGTTTTTAATTTTTTCTACAATAGAATGAAATGCTGATTTGACAGTAGACATTGTATATTCGAACGGATTTGTATTTAAATTAGACATTGAGTGGTATAAAATTGGTCCATTATCTAACCCTTTCGATAGCAGGTGAATTGTTGAACCTACTAAATGAGGATTATTATCGTAGAGAGCCCAAAAATTACAATCAGCACCTCTGTAGTACGGTGATACACCAGCATGTATATTAATTGCATTTTGTTTTATTAAAAAATCAACAAGTTCACCTTTGATATAACTACTACCAAAAACAATATATATATTGCTTTGCAAAAAATCTGATAAGAAACTCATTGAACATTCATTTAAATCTCCTGAAAGTATTGGTAAAATTTTAATATTCTTATTATAGCTATTTACGTAAGAATTCCCAAATAACTTTAATTGAACATTATTAACATTTTCAAAATATTTACTCATAATTGGAGAAGCTTTGTAATCTCCAGGTATTACACCAGTAAAAATTGTTTCACATTCCTGCACAACATAAAGCTCTTCAGCTACTTTTGATAATAAGTTTATAAAATAATTATGTCTGTTTTTATTTGATGTAAATAAAGTGATCTTCATTAATTCATTTGTTTATAAATAATAGCATGATCTTCTCTTGCTATTTCTAAAAATGAGTTATTAATTTTTTTCATACCTTTTTCTGGTTCAATCGTCATAATTTGTTTAAAACCTAATTCCATACCAAGTTCTTCTAAAATTTCCAATGTATCATTATTATAACTACCACACGGATGTGACATAAATTTTATTTCTTTTTTTGGTTTATCTATAATATCTGAAATTATAGATAAACATTTCACATATTCATTTTTTTGTTCTATATAATTTAATTTTTCTAACAATGTTGGGTGATTATGGGAATGTAACCCTATTAAGTGACCTAAATTATCAAGTTGTTTTAAATCATCATTTTGAAAAAAAAGAATTTTATAGAAATCTTTATAAGCAAAATTTTTTTCTTCGAACATTTGAAACATTAAATCTTCATATTCTTTTTTTGTTAAAAAAATATCTCTGACTAGTCTAAATTTAATATCTTCTATTGAATAAGTAGGAAATTTAATTTTTGTTTTTTTGATCTTATTATTATTTTTTTTAAAAAAAAATTTTAAATCTTTGCCTAAAACTTTATAAAAATTATCATAAAATTCATTTATACTTTTAAAATAATTTATTCTAAAATATCTAAAAACTTCTAGATTATCTGGTTTTCCCTTAAACAATGAAGTGTATGCAAAAAAGAAACTTTTGATTTTATGATCTTCCAAAATAGGTAAAGCTATGTCAATTTGGCTTTTTATAGCATCATCAAATGTGAAGCAAACTTCATTATCTTTAAGTTTATTTTTTTTAAATTTTTCAAAAAAAACATCAGCATCTAAAATATTATTTCTGCCAATAAAATTAATCATTTTATTAAAATCGTCTTTATCTATCGAACCTTGACCTTTTGGATGAATTCCTTTGTCATGAAAATGGTGAAACATTATGCCATGAAAAAATTTATTCGTATTGTTAAAATACATAGGTAAGAAGTATTTATCACATTAATTTAAATTTATCTAATGTACAGTCATAAATAAACGTTGCTGATATTTAAATAGCAATTATTATATGAGAATTATAGGAAGCAATCAGATATAAAAATTAATTATTAAAAGTAAAAAATATATGGACAATTGTTAATATTGTTAAAGCTAAATGCAAACTTTTAAAAAATTATTATTTTTACTTACCACTCATGAACGTAAACGTGCTTGTTTATTATTATTATTGATACTTGTGATGGCGCTACTTGATATGATTGGTGTAGCTTCTATTTTACCTTTTATGGCAGTTCTTACTAATCCTAGTTTAGTAGATACAAATTTATTTTTAAATTTTTTGTTCAAAACTTCAGCCATATTTGGAGTATCGAATAATCAACAATTTCTTTTTATTTTAGGTCTATTAGTATTTATAATGATAGTTGTATCACTTTTATTTAAAGCAATTACGACTTATGCAATGTTAAGATTTATGCGAATGCGTGAATATAGTATAGGCAAGCGTTTAGTTGAAGGATATTTAAATCAACCCTACAGTTGGTTTTTAGATCGTAATAGTGCAGAACTTGGAAAAAATATTTTATCAGAAGTAACCCAGATACTTGCAAATTCTATAATGCCTTTTATGGAAATAATTTCTAAAGGTACTATTTCAATTGCAATTATTATTCTTTTAATTACTGTTGATCCAAAAATTGCTTTAATTGTTGGTTTTTTATTCAGTGGATTATATTTTTTTATTTTTTTTTTCATAAGGGGTTATTTAAAGCGTATTGGAAAAGAACGTTTAGAGAGTAACAAATCACGTTTCCTAGTAGTTAGTGAGGCTTTTGGTGCAGCAAAGGAAATTAAAGTAAGTGGATTAGAAAAAATTTATGTTAATCTTTTTTCAAATCCTGCTTACACCTTTGCTAGAACGACAGCTGTTCAAGGTGTCATAGCTCAAATACCACGCTACATATTAGAGACGTTAGCTTTTGGTGGAATTTTATTGATAATACTTTATAAGATGACCCAAGCAGGTAACTTTAATAGTGTTATACCAATATTCAGCCTTTATATTTTTGCTGGTTACCGATTAATGCCAGCCATACAGCAGATTTATGCCTCTTTTACATCTCTTACTTTTTCTGCTCCCGCATTAGAAAAGTTGTATAATGATCTTAAAAATCTAAAATCAATTAACTTAAATCAAGATAAAGAGATTATACCATTAAATAAATCAATCAATTTAAAAAATATTAATTATAATTATCCAAACACTTCCAGAGTATCATTAAAAAATATAAATATCGATATTCCAGCAAAATCTATCGTTGGATTTGTTGGGTCCACTGGAAGTGGCAAAACTACACTTGTAGATATTATTTTAGGATTGCTTGAAGCTCAGAAGGGCACTTTAACAGTTGATGGAAAAGTCATAACTGAAAAAAATACAAGATCTTGGCAACGTTCTATTGGATATGTACCACAATATATTTATCTAAAAGATGATAGTATTGATGCTAATATTGCTTTTGGAGTTAGCTTAGAAAATATTAGTAAAAAAGCTATTGAAAGAGCCTCTAAAATTGCAAATTTACATAACTTTGTGGTTGAAGAGCTACCTAAACAATATCAAACAACAATAGGTGAACGTGGGGTTCGTCTATCAGGAGGACAACGTCAACGAATTGGAATTGCAAGAGCTTTATATCATAATCCACAAGTATTAATTTTAGATGAGGCTACAAGCGCACTTGATAATGAAACAGAAAAAGAGGTGATGGACTCTGTTAATAATCTTAGAAAGGATATTACTATTATTTTAATTGCTCATCGATTAAATACACTAAGAAATTGTGATACAATCTTTAAACTCGACAAAGGTCAAATAGTAAGTCGAGGAACTTTTGATGAACTTATTAAAATTGATAAATTTAGTTAGATTAAGAAATTAATTACATAAATAAAAAATTTTGTGTATTTTAATCTATTATATTATCTCTATTACTACTTGACTGCCGTTCGAAGCAAATATTTTATACTTATATTCATTTTCACTTAAAACTTCAGTTAAAGCTTTAAATTCTCCTTCTCTCCATCCTGAATAATTATAACATTGAGCAAGCAATATTATACATCCGCTTTTTAACCTATTTTTCATTAAAGAAAGAGCTATTTTTGTTGGTTCATAAATATCCATATCAAAATGAATAAAATTAATCTTATCTTTATACTCATCTAAAAATTTAGGTACTGTGTTTTCAACTCTTCCTTTAACAAAATTAACATTAAACTTACCTTCTGGCATTTTACCTTTTAAATCATATGCACCTTTTGTTTGTCTATGAGCCAACCAATCGTGGCTTAACCCTTCGAATGAATCAAATCCATGTATAGTAATTGATTTGTCAAATTTTTCTAAAATTTTTGAATAACTATAAATAGAGTAACCTTTATAAACTCCAAATTCAAGATACAGATCATTATTGCTGTGGTTTTTTAAAGCAATTTTCAATGCTGTATCTTTAATTTGATGGTTAACACAAAATGTCGATTTATAAAAATATTTTTTAAAAAAATTGTAGGAGTCTTGTTGTTCTTCGTATGTGAACTTTTGATAAACATTTAAAGATTTATTTTTATATTCAAATCTCAAATTTGGGTTTATATTTAGATGAAAAATAATCTTGTTTATTATTTTTCCCAAAATTTCCAAAAAGTCTGCAATTTTTCTTTTAATCATAATGCTAAAGTTTTTAGAGAGTTACTCACATATAAATTATGAACCGTCAACAATTAGTTTTTTCTAATTTTTAATAGAAATTACAATTCTATTATAGCATATTGTACTTTGTCTTTAAAACTTTGATACAATATATTTTCAGTTTTAAATATAGACTTCAAATTAATTTTTTTTGGCTCTATGATTAATATTTTGCATTTGATATTTTTCACATAATCTAAAAAAACATTAAAATCTTTATGCATATATACATGGTCTAGCCAACTATTTATAAGTAAAATATTAATTTTTTTAGAACTAATATATTTGTTTAAAGATGACAAAGTATTAGTTTCTAAAGAGTTGCCATACAAAAAAATACAATTAGAAAATTTTTCAATTTTTTTTGCAACATTAATTGCTGGTTGATAAATATCAATACCTATACCTTTACACTTATATCTATCACAAATATAAGATAATTGTTTTCCCGTCCCACACGCGGGATCAAAAATAATTGAGTTCTTATTGATTCTAAAAAGATTTTTGGTCGATTTAAGTAAATATTTGATATCTTTATTTGATCTATGAAAATAAAAATGTTCAGCAGTTAAAGCCTCGCCTTTACTTAAATAAAATTTTAAAATTGTAAAATTAAAAATTTTAATACGAATTTTTTTACCTGGTTTAATATGACCATCAGAGTTTATTTGATCATCAATTGTATCTTTAACTCTTTCCAAATCATAAGAAAGAAAAGGAAGATAGCAAAGACACCTTAAAATGAACGAGAGGAAGCTTATTTTGTAATACCAGGACACAACAGTGAATCTTAAGACTGATCTAACTTTTGATTTAATCATATTTGTTTTGTTAGAATGATTTTTATTCTTATCTTTATAATTATCTATTTTAAAAAATTGTATAATTTATTATTAATCAAGATATTTTTGTTTAATTTAAGCTTTTTTGAGTTAAAAGTTTAATTTAATTACTTTCTATACTGCAAAATTTTAAAATACAAAAGTATTATGAACATAAACTTAAAAAATAAACAGGTTCAAATTATTGCTGAGTGCGGCCTTGCTCATGAAGGGTCCCTATCTAAAGCAAAAAGGTTTATTAAATTAGTTAAAAAAAATGGAGCTGATATTGTCAAGTTTCAAACTCACATTGCTGAAAAAGAGTCTACATTTGATGAAAAATTTAGAATTAAAATGTCAAAAAGATATAAAAATAGATTCGATTATTGGAAAAAAACCTCATTTTCAAAGTCTCAATGGAAAGAATTAATAAAATATGCAAAAAGAGAAAAAATTTTATTTTTATCTTCGGTGTTTAGTGTTGATGCAGTAAATCTTTTATATAGCCTTGGTCAAAGAGTATTTAAAATAGGATCTGGTGAATTTTTTTCGAAAAATATTTTAGATAGAATTATCGAGTTAAAAGGATCTATGATCATTAGCACAGGCATGTCTTTTAATCATGAAATTACAAGTCAGATAAATTATTTAAAAAGAAAAAAAGCAAAGTTTGTTATAATGCAGTGTACTTCATCTTACCCAAGTGATTTTTCAAATGTTAATATTCACTTAATAGATCATTTTAAAAAAAAATATAAATGTTTAATTGGATATTCAGATCATACTGGTGATATAATTGCTCCAATTTTAGCAATGATAAAAAAAATATCATTTTTAGAATGTCATGTTCAAGACAAGGTCAGACCATCAAACCCTGATTCTACCTCATCAATTTCCCTATCAGAACTCAATTTTTTAAGTGAGTTTAAAAAAAAATTTTATGAAAGTGAAAATAATTTCAACATAAAAAATAAAGATAAAGTTGCTAAATTACTATTTAAGAATCGAATTTTATTTAGGAAAAGTTTAGCATTAAAAGAAAATAAAAAAAAAGGAGAATTAATCACCCTTTCAAATTTGACTATGAAAAAACCTGGCAATGGTCTAAAATATGAGGATATTTATAAAGTACTGGGTAAAAAATTAAAAAATAACAAATCTTGTTTAAGATTATTAAAACTATCAGACATTGAAAAATAAAAAAAAAATTTGTGTGGCAATAAACAATAGAGCCAATTATGCTAGAGTAAAATCTTTATTAAGTGAAATAAAAAAAAATAAAAATTTTGATCTACAAATTTTGCTAGGTGCTTCTGCAATTTTAACTAGATTTGGTGAGTTGAGTAATATTTTGAAAAAAGATGGATTTAAAAAGTTCAAAAAAATCTACTCAATTGTTGAAGGTGAAAATTTGACAACCATGGCAAAATCAACTGGTCTTTCAATAATTGAAACTTCAACCTTTTTTTGAGAATTATAAACCAGACGCTGTGATAGTTATTGCCGATAGATTTGAAAATTTATCAGTAGCAATTTCTGCTAGTTATTTAAATATTCCTCTCATTCATATTCAAGGAGGAGAAGTTACTGGATCTATTGATGAAAAAGTAAGACATGCAATTACAAAACTTTCAGATCTTCATTTCGTTGCAACTAAAAGGTCAAGAGAATTTTTAATTAAAATGGGCGAAAATAAAAAAAATGTTTTTTTAACTGGATGTCCCTCTATTGATATAGCTCTTAATGCTAAATCCAAATTATCAAGAGATTTCTTTAAAAAAAATAAAGGTGTAGGAATTGTTCCTGAATATAATGAAAAATACATTGTTGTAATGCATCATCCTGAAACTACAAAGTTTAATGAAACTTATAGTCATATTTTACAAACTATTCATGCTATTTTGAAACTGAAAGATATTAAAATAGTTTGGTTATGGCCAAACATTGATGCAGGATCTGATATTATATCTAAACAACTCAGAATTTTGAGAGAAAACAAATTAATTAAAAATATTTCTTTTTTTAAAAATTTTTCACCAGAAAACTATATTAAACTTATATCTAATTGTGAATGTTTAGTTGGGAATTCATCTTCTGGAATAAGAGAGAGTTCTTTTTTATCGATACCAGTAGTTAATATTGGTTCTAGACAAAAAAATAGAGAAAGAGGTTTAAATGTAATTGATGTTGCATGTAATAAAAATCAAATATTTAATGCAATTATAAAACAAATAAAAAAAAGAGGAAAAATAAAAAAATCTTTTCTGTATGGAGATGGTTTTGCATGTAAAAAAATTTTTAAATTGTTAGTTAAGATTTTGAAAAAAAATGTGTCTGTAGAAAAAGAATTAAATTATCTATAATATTTATAGTATAAACTATTATTTATAGTAAAATTTTATATTTTTTACATTCAAACATTTATACCAAAATTATATTAATATTATGAAAAAAAAAATCAAACTACAAAACAGTAATTGGAATTTTAGTGGAAATGTTCCACAAAATTTTGATAAACATATTACAAAATCGATTCCGTTTTATAAGGAAAGTCACTATATTGGATTACTAATTTCAGATTTTTTTATACCCGAGAATGGTTTAGTATGTGACATAGGATGTTCGACAGGAACCTTCATATCTTCATTAGCTGAGAGACACTCTAGTAAAAAATTTAAAATTCATGGCTATGATGAAATACCCGGAATGGTGAAAATTGCAAAAAAAAATTGTAAAAAAAATTCTAGGATAAAAATTATAAAAGAAGATATTTTGAGGATAAAGTTAAAAAATTTGAATTATATAACTTCTTTTTTTACAATTCAGTTTATACATCCATCCAAAAGACAAAAATTATTTAATAATATTTATAATGGACTTGAGTGGGGAGGGGGATTTTTATTTTTTGAAAAAGTCAGAGCACCAGATGCCAGGTTTCAAGATATGACTAATCAAATTTATACTGAAATTAAAATAAAAAATGGTTTTTCTGACAGTGAGATTATTAATAAGACTAGAAGTCTCAAAGGTGTTATGGAGCCTTTTTCGTCAACTGCAAACATTCTGCTAGCTAAACGAGCTGGCTTTAAAGATGTAATGAGCATTTTTAAATATGTTAATTTTGAGGGTTTCTTAGCCATTAAATGAATAAAAAAAAAATACAAGAAGCATTTTTCAAAAAATTAGGAATAAAAAAAAAATATTTTTTAAAGGAAATTAATTGTGACATATGTGGCCATGACAAAAAAAGAGATATTTTAAAAAAAATATCTCTATCAAAAGATCAACTCATTGAATTTCCATATTCAATGTGTACAAAATGTGGTCATCTTTTCCAAAAATATAAATTTGAAAAAAAATTTTACAAAAATTTCTATTTAAAATATTATAGAAATATTACTCATAATGCTACATCAGTAGAACCAAGCTTTTTTCAAGATCAAATAAATAGAGGCAAAATATTACACAAAAGTTTAGAAGACTTTTTACCATTATCGGGTAAAATGCTTGATGTTGGGTGCTCTGCTGGTGGTACAATGGTACCTTTTTTAAAAAAAAAATGGAAATGTTATGGAAACGATCCTGACAGAAATTATGTTGAGTATGGTAAATTAAGGCAGCTAAATATAGATTATTTATCTTCAGAAAATATGGTCTTCAAAAAAAATTTTTTTGACCTAATTATAATTCTTGGTAGCTTAGAACATTGTTATGATGTCAATAAAGTGATGTCAAAGTGTTCAAAATATTCTAAAGACCAATCTATCATTGTTTTAGAGGGCAGAGGAAGACCTAAAAGTGAAGCAAAAAAATTTTTCAACTTTAATCATCATAGAATTTTTACACATAATAGTTTTGAATTGCTTTTATTAAAGCATGGTTGGATGCCTTTATTTTCAACATTTAAAAATTTATCTGGACCTACAAGACCAAACACAATTTTCACGATTGGCATTAAAAGTAACAAATTAAAAAACAAAACTTTCCATAAAATAATACAAAGTGGAAAAATAGATAACTTTGCAAAAATCAAAGATATTTTTTTTAAGTGATATGAAAAAAACTATTTTTGTCATAATACCATCCCAATATTACTTTAAATATATCAACAATAAATGTTTTAAAGAACTAGAAAAAAATTATAAAGTATTTTACCTTTTTAATGAACAGAATTTAAAAAAAAAAAATTTTAAAATAAAAAAAAAAATCTTTTATAGATTAAATAAAAAATCATCAATTTGGATATCATATTTTTTACATTTTTTAAGGATTTCAAATCATAAAAAATGTAGATCTTTTAAAGCAACAACTGAATGGTATTTTCCTAATTATAAAGCACTAAAACAAATATTTAGACAAGAAAAAAAAACAGGATCTTTATATATTCCTTATTTTACAAACTTGGCAAAAAGATTGATCATGTCTTTTATGTCAATAAAATTTTCATATACTTTTTTTGTAAACTATTTTTATAAAAAAATTTATATAGAGGATAACTTAAACAAGACATTTGAAAAACATAAACCAGATTTAGTTATTTATCCAACACACGGTATGGAACCTGAAATTCTTAAAATACAAAAATTATCTGATAAATTTAATTTTAAAATCTTTCATATAATAGATAATTGGGACAATTTGATATCTAGTACATATTACGAATTTAAACCTGACATTATTGGAGTTTGGGGAAAGCAAACAAAAAAACAAGCAGTTAAAATTCATAATTTTAAAAAACAAAATGTTTTTTTAATTGGAAATTGTAGAATGGATAATTATTTTAAATTTAAAAAAGAAAATTTTAAAAAATCTGATGAAAATTATATTTTATTTGTATCTTGTAAAATAAGAGTGGATGAAATTTATTATCTAGAATTACTAAATAAAATATTAAGACAAAATAAGAAAATATTTAAAAATACTAAAATTATATATAGACTTCATCCCCAGGACAATAATTTAGAAGTATTAAAAAAAATTAATCATCTAGAAAATATTATAATAGACAAGACTGTATTCGCTGACAAAAAAGTTTCATACTTTAAAAATGATAATAATTTGATAAGGAGAAATTTTATACCTTTAGTATCCAATGCCCATTTTTTAACAGGATGTATTTCAAGTGTTTTAATTGAAAGTTTAATATTAAATAAATCTTATTTGGTTATTGCATTTAACAATAATATTGATGAATTTTTCACTCCTGGCAGAGCATATGAAAAACTTGATCATTATGAAGGATTAGAAAAAGTCGATAATGTGAATATTTCTCTAAACGAAAATCAATATGAAAAAATGGTTATAAAAATGTTTAAACAAAAAAAAAAACAAATTAAATATTCCAAAACACTTAAGCAATTAGACTATTTTTATCACAAAGATAAACTATCCTATGACAAGAATATCTCTAAAATAGTAAGTAAACTAATCTGATGATTTATTTAAATAAGATGATGGCTTTTTTTAAAAAACCTGGGCAATATTTTAGATATAAAAAAAAATTTTTAAGGAAATTATATTTTCAAATTTCAAAATATCTTCATTTTAAAACATATTACTCAAGAATTTATCAAAGAAATTTTGTAACTTTGATTTTAAAAAAATCTGATCTTATAAATAACAAGATTGGTTACAAATTAATCAATAATTCAAAACTAAAGGAAAAAGAACTCAATATTAATGAAGTATTAGAAACAATTAATACAAATTTAAAAAATTTAAATTTAAAGAAAATAAAAAATACAGATGATGGAATTATTACATTAAAAAATTCAAATGATTTTAATATTCTAAGTCCTGAATTCAAGTTTGTTACTAACAAATATTTAATAGAGATTGTTTCTAGATATCTTAATTGTGTCCCAATACTAACCAACTTATCCCTTTGGTATTCTCCAAATGATAAAATCTTTGAAAATAGCAGTCAAGAATATCATTTAGATCACGAAGATTATAAGCAGGTAAAAGGATTTTTATTTATAAATGATATTGATGAACAAACAGGACCTCTTAGTATCATAAATACTTTGCAAAGTAATGAAATCCAAAAATCAATCAATTACAAAATGACTAAAAAAACGAAAAGAGTAAATGATGAAATAATTGGTGATCTAATAAGGAAAAATATTAATATTCAAGAAAATGTAATTACAGGCAAATCTGGAGATTTATTGCTGTGTGATACGAGTAGCTGTTTTCATTATGGTTCAAGGTTAGGCACTAAAGCTAGATATATTTTAGCTTTTCAATATATTACACCGTTTGGTTTTACTGTAGATTGGAATTGGAGAAATTATGATAAATTACCTTTTAAACATCTTGAATGTGAAAATAATCTTTTGTTAAAGAAAGTGTTAGGAATTAAAATTTAATGAGAATAAATTAATGTATAATTTTTTATATAATTACCTTAGAAATATCAAAAATAAACTAAAAGCCTATTTATTTCTTCGTAAATACAGAAAAGATACTCCACAAGACTGTGAAAAATTTTATAATAGAATGAGATATCTTTATATAAAAGAATTTAAAAAAAGAGAAAATTTTAGTTTAGATTTAGAAAATATTGATTGTGTAAAATCTTTAAACAAAAATGGTTTTTTAAAAATCAATCTAAACAATATTTCAAATAAAAAAGATTTTTTTAATACAATTACAAAATTTAGAGAAAAATTTGACTATATACACAAAAATTTTAATCACGAATATGCAAATCATGCAAATCATGTAAATTATTTGTTAAATTATAATTTTGAATTTAATGAAGATGTCAAAATTATTGGTGATCAATTTGTAGATATAGCCACAAAATACTTAGGAACTTTACCAATATTAGATTCATTTAAATTATGGTACTCCCCAAATGAATCTAACAATTTAATTGGTAGCCAACTTTTACATAGAG